>Ga0255751_10001073_pt1 | contig 25972 bp, 14 predicted proteins | sample 071ome_20_FD_179951 | JGI IMG/M metagenome (GOLD analysis project Ga0255751, IMG submission 179951) | Coastal salt marsh microbial communities from the Groves Creek Marsh, Skidaway Island, Georgia - 071412BT metaG (version 2) | ecosystem: Environmental > Aquatic > Marine > Intertidal zone >... | reverse complement strand
AGGGTGTGATGGCACAGGAAGTTCCATGGGCGAGAACAATGACAGGCACAGGATTCTACATGGTTGACTATAGTAAAGTGGACGTGGAATTCAGGAGATTGGACTAATGGCAGAAAACAATCAGGATTTATCAAAAAGAAATCCAACTTTTAAGGGTTTCAGCAGTCGTGCGGACAAGCAGAACTTTAAACTGTACGACTTTGAAGTGGCCAAACAGGATCTCATCAACAGGCTTTCTGTGAGGAAAGGCGAACGTGTGGAGAATCCCGAATTCGGAACGATCATATATGATGCCATATTTGAACCTTTCACGGAACAACTCAAAGAGGCCATAGTGGAGGATGTCACTGCGAATCTCAATGCGGATCCTCGCATATCCACGCAGGAGATACTGGTCACAGAGGCGGACAAGGGTATAGCCATACAGGCCACTATCACATATGTACCATTAAACATCACTGAGAAACTGCGATTTAACTTCGACGAGAACTCACTTTTGCGTCTATCTTAATAAGCGCACATTACCTCACATATAAATACCGTTGTATATACAATGGCCACAACAGACAGACAGAACAGATTACTAGTAGCCGAGGATTGGCGCAAGATCTATCAGGCCTTCCAACAGGCTGATTTCAAATCATATGACTTCGAGACGCTGAGAAGGACCATGGTGGCCTATCTACAGGAGAACTACCCAGATGATTTTAATGATTTCGTAGAAAGTTCCGAGTATGTCGCACTTATAGATCTCATAGCCTACATAGCACAGGCATTGAGTTTCAGGGTTGACCTCAACGCCAGGGAGAATTTCCTAGAGACGGCAGAGAGAAGAAATTCTATTCTAAGGTTAGCGAGACTGATTAATTACAACGCTAAGAGAAATAAACCAGCCACGGGTCTTTTAAAGATAGATTCAATATCAACAACACAGGACGTGAGAGATTCGTCTGGTACCAACCTAGCTAACTCTACTATCATATGGAATGATTCGGCTAATTCAAATTATAGAGAACAATTCATTTCGATATTAAATGAGGCTAATCAGTCAGGACAACTATTTGGTTCTCCTAGAGAGAAAGACAAGATAGGTGGAATAGACACGGAGGTGTACACTTTTAATTCTAATCAAAACGGACTTCCGATATTCCAATTTACAAAATCAGTGGGAGGAATCAGCAGAGCGTTTGAGGTAGTACCGTCTAAGCTCACCAACAGTGAATCTATATATGAATCACAACCAGTGGAAGGTACTGGTTTTACATACACATATAGATCAGACGGGTCAGGTGACAGTTCAAATAACACAGGGTTCTTTTGTCTATTCAAACAAGGTACGATACAAAATACAGATTTCACCGTAGATTCTGCTATTACAAATTATGTGAAAAGTATTGATGTAAGTAACATAAACGATAATGATGTTTGGCTTTACAAATTAGATCAGTTTGGCCAGATAGCGGAAGCCTGGACTAAGGTACCATCTCTAAGTGGTAACAATGCCATTTATAATTCCTTATCAAAAGATATTAGGAACATCTACAATGTTGTAACAAAAAATAATGATGCTATAGATTTAGTATTCGGAGACGGTAATTTCTCAAACTTACCGCTTGGATCTTTTAAAACTTACTACAGGATCAGCGACAACGCCAAATATGCGATACAGCCGGCAGATATGCAGAATGTACAAATCGATATTGGTTACATAGATGCTAATGGGTCACAACAGACTTTGACGATTACCATGAGCTTAAAGCAGTCGGTTTACAATTCGGCCGCGACAGAATCAAACGACAGCATACGAGAAAAAGCGGGCCAAGTGTACTACTCGCAGAACAGGATGATAACGGCAGAGGACTACCAAGTGGTTCCACTCTCAGCATCACAGGAGATAGTCAAGGTGAGATCCGTGAACAGATCGGCGTCTGGTATATCTAGAGCAAAAGAAATACTGGATCCCACGGGAGCCTATTCCAATGTTTCGGTGTTTGCGGAGGACGGCATACTGTACAGTGAGGAGACAACCCCAACATTCACTTTCACATTCAACAACAGTAGTGATATACAGTCAGTGATTGATCTGTCAGTTGAATCAAAACTCAAAGAGGCCTACTCGAGACATTTTTACTATGACAAGTATGACTCAAAGAGCCTGACATCTCTGACGGCGACATGGAATTCGACCACAACAACTACAAATACAAATACAGGATATTTCACATCAAGTGGTGCTTTAGCAGTCGGCGATTCTTCCTCATCTAATCTCAAGTATGCTAAAGCAGGAGCACTTATAAAATTTACATCACCCGATACAAGAGAGTTTTTAAATGGAACATTGGTAACAGCAGGTACAGAAAATGCCGAAGACAGAAAATGGGCAAAAATCTCCAATGTTGTTGGTGACGGATCAAATGGCGGCCAAGGGAATCTATCCTCTGGGCTAGGACCTATAACACTTAATGACATTATAGCAAACGGATCTGTGTTGAACGCGGTTATACCTAATTTTGTTACATCATTTTCTACTGTGTTAGAAGCTGATATAATTGACAGAATTGAAGCATACGAAGATTTTGGTCTTAGATATGATGTGGACAACGAAGAATGGAGAGTCATAACGACTACCAACCTAAGCACCAGCACTGTGTTCAGCCTCGCAAATACCGGTAGCACTGCCGGTACCAATCTAGACGCCAGCTGGTGGTTCAAATTCACCAATGATGGCGACACTTACACGGTGCACTACAGGAAACTGGACTATATTTTTGAATCTGAATCACAGAACAAATTCCATTACGACACAGAAGAAAGAATATACGATTATAGAACAGGTAATGTAGTCAAAGATACAGTAAAAATTTTAAAAACAAATGCTATTTTGTCAACAGGAAATTCTGTCGGTTATCCTATAACATGGCAAGTTACGGACACAGTCACTGAAGCAGACGGATTTCAAGACAATAGAAAAATCAAAGTTGGATTTTATGATAGCGATGACGACGGCGTTGTAGATAATCCAGAACTGTTTGATATATTTGTAGAACCAAATAATGATATAGCAAATAAATTTGTATTTTTTGAGAAGTACATATCCTATGACACTATAGAAAGATACAGGCCGTATGCATCAACTAATTTTATTGTAAGACAGAATGAAACAGACATCAATCTCAATACATCCACGTATACAGACGGGCAGTTGTTCTATTTTTATGATAACACAGAGAATGTAGTAAAATCATACAATGCGACAATCAACACGTTGTCAACAACTACTGATTATTATGCTAGGAAAGGTCGAAGTTCGATAGATTTCCAATACAAACACCATGCTGGACAAGAGACTAGAATCGACCCTAGCGTCAGTAATATAGTTGATATCTACTTACTTGAAAGAACATATGACAATCTGTTCAGGATCTGGTTGCAGGACGGAGGAGCAAAACCTACACCATCTACATCGGATCAGTTGCGAATTAATTACTCGGGTGTGTTGAATCCTCTGAAATCATTATCAGATCAGATCGTATATCATCCAGTCAAGTATAAGATATTATTTGGTACAGGTGCTGACGAGAACCTGCAGGCCACTTTTAAAGTTGTAAAGAATTCTACAACCAATGTTACAGATGCTGTGATCAAGACCAGAGTTATAGCCGCGGTAAATGAATTCTTTGCTTTGGATAACTGGGATTTCGGAGATACTTTTTACTTTACAGAATTAGCCGCATACATACACAATGAACTAGCACCAGACCTACTCACCGTGGTGATAGTGCCAAATCAGTCAGGACAGGGTTTTGGGTCTCTGTTTCAGATAAACTCAGCGGCAGACGAGATTTTCATCAGTGGGGCCACCGTTGATGATGTCACAATAATAAGTGCCTTGGGAGCCAATCAATTGACGGCGTCCGGCACAGTTGTCACATCAACATCAACTGCCACTACCAACACCACAACAGGATCAGCGGTATCAGGCTCTACTACAACAGGTTCCGGTTCAAGCACCGGTAGTAGTGGGGCAGGATATTAATGGCCGATAAACCAATTAACACACTGACCAACAACGAAGTCGTTAAGCAAGGCGACAACGAATACAGACGAACTGTACAGCACCTACCAGCGTTCTACAGGACCGACACGAATCAGCGTTTCTTGTCAAGTGTACTTGACCCATTGATACAGAAAGGCAGATTAGAGAGACTGGACGGATATATAGGAAGACAGGATGCCTACACCAGAGACGTTAATGACAGATACATAAGTGCTACTAGCAGGGACAGGTTCGCATACCAGCTGGAGCCTGCTGTAACATACACAGACAGAGATACTACGTCAGTTAATCCAGAGGACCAGGTCAAGTTTACGGGTACATATGACGACTACATTAATCAGATCAAATATTTAGGAGGCAAGGTCAATAACCACGATAGGCTCAACAAGGAGACTGTCTATAGTTGGAACCCGGCTATAGATTATGACAAGTTAGTGAATTACAGAGAGTATTATTGGCTACCTAACGGACCTTCGGTTATAGAGATAGATTCTGTGGGACCAGGTGCAGTAGTGGAATACAAAGTGGAAGCGTTGCCAGATGATAATTCTTCAGGAAGAGCATACAGTTTTCCGCACCTTGAAAACGAAAGAAACCCGGATATAACATTATGGAGGGGAAACACCTACAAATTTATAGTTGAAGCACAAGGACATCCTTTCTATATAATGACAGAACCTAGTAAGAACGGTATAGGTGCTGATGGCTCTACTTCTGTGCTTTACACGTCGGGTGTGACCAACAACGGTGCTGATCAGAGCACAGTGACATTCGTGGTACCAGACGGCGCACCAGATGTTTTATATTATCAATGTGGTAGTCATGACGGTATGTATGGAATACTGCATATCAGAACAGTTACTTCAAAAGCACAGATCAATATTGCCGACGACATAGTTGGAGTTAAAAATTATAAACTAAGGACTTTAGCTCTTTCAAATGGTATGAAGATCAAATTCAGATCGAGTAAAGTGCCAGCGGCTTATAGGAACAAGGAATATTATGTAGAGGGTGTTGGAGATTCTATCACACTTACCGATACAGCAGTTTTAAGTACTCCGGAGAGTTATGCGAATAACGGCGTGCCTGTAGACAAGGATTATATAACAATTAATAGGTCTTCACTTGATCACAACGCTTGGTCGAGGTACAACAGATGGTTCCATAAGTCAGTAATCGAAAAGGCCGCACAGGTCAACGGCACCACCACAGTGCTGGATGAGACCGACAGGGCCAAGCGACCCATAATAGAATTCGATGCAGGACTGTCACTTTACAACTCAGGAACGGTGGCTAAGAATCCTGTAGACCTCTTTGACACGACCACCAGGGACGCCTTCAGTGACGTGTCGGGCCAGTTCGGTTACTTCTGTGACGAGACGGCCATAACAGATGGCATGAGGATCATATTCTCGGCGGATACGGATCCGTTAGTGAGGAGCAAGATATACGTGGCCAACTTCGTTGACGCTGGAGACTCTACGGTATTATCATTGACCCTCAACGAAGACAGCAACGGAACAGCATTAGACAGAGACACTGTTTTCGTAAAGGGCGGAGTTAACAACAAGGGAAGATCATATTACTTTGATGCCGCCACATCCAATTGGAGAACCACACAACAAAAAACTACACTTAACCAACAGCCGTTGTTTAACATGTACGATAACAACCACAACAGTTTTGACAACGACACAGTGTATCCTAACTCGTCATTTGCGGGAGCCACTGTATTCAAATATGCTATCTCAGATACTGCCCCAACAGATACAGTTTTAGGTCTAAAGGTCAAGTATAACACTATTAATAATGTGGGAGATATGGTGTTTGATTCTGATCATACATCAGGCACATTCACATATCAAGAAAATGGTAAGACAGTAACTAAAAATTTAGCAGAAGGTCATCTACACTACACAACAGGAAGGTTTATTCACAACAGTAAGAGTGCTTGGATCAAAAGGACAAACGAAAGCAAACAGCGGGTGATCAGAACACACATTGTGGACGAAACGGAGAAGAGATTATTTCCAATAGATTTTTACAAGGATTCGAATTCTTTGACAGATTTAGAAATTTCTGTTTCCGTAAATGGAGTGAGAAAGACTCTAATCACAGATTATACACTAACCAATGGTACAACTAACAAGTACATAAGGTTTGTTAATGAATTAAAAATCAATGATCAGATCAGGATAGCCGGTTACAGCAGTGCCGTCAAGGTCACTAACAAGGGTATATACGAGATACCCGAGAACCTGTCAACGAACAGCCTAAACCAGACCATAGGTACGTTTACATACGGACAGATATTAAAACATGTCACAGACATATTTGACAAAAATCAGGAATTGACGGGCGCCATTCCAGGTACAACAAATCTCAGAGACTTACCAGAATCGAGATTAAAAGGAGGAACCATACACCAACACGAGGCACCACTGGTGCCAGCGATATTCAATCTGACCGATCAGGAAGCAAACGCCATAACAGCCATCGACTACGTGAACCAGGAATACGAGAAATGGTACAACGCATTCTTGACAAAAGCGACCGGTACGGCATACGAGGGTGTGGCCAGAGATAGGGTGGACGAGATAATCGACTCGATTAATGTAGGCAAGAACAGTTCATTTACGTTCTTCTATGAGGACATGGTGGGCTGGGGACAGAATGTCTCCACCAGGACATACACGGTGCAAGGCGCATCACAAACAGAGTACGCTTTAGACTCACAGCACAGCATCACAACGTTGAGCAACAGGGCAGTGTATGTGTATCTCAATGATATCCAGTTGATTCTTGGTACAGATTATACATTCAGTACTACTGACGATAGCATTACAATATCTAAAACCTTGGCGGCTGGTGACACAATCGTGATCAAGGATTACCCTGACACTACAGGTAGTTACATGCCACCTAGTCCAACCAAACTGGGCATGTATCCAAAGTTTAAACCAGAGGCTTTCACAGACGACACATACACAACTAACACCGCAGTGATAAGGAGACACGACGGATCCATAATCAAGGCCTACGGCGACGAGCGTGATGATCTGATACTGGAATTAGAGAAGAGAATCTACAACAACATCAAGGTCACGTATGACTCATCACTGCTAGACCTATCGGATGTGATGCCAAGCGCGTTCACAACCACAGATTACACACTTGCTGAGATCAACGACATCATGGGCACGGATTTCTACGTCTGGGCCGGCAGGAACAATGTGCAGTACATCAACAACACCACATTCTCAGAAGGATCTCCGTTCACTTACAACTACGCCAATTCAACAGGCAGGCTGACCAGTGCCAAACTGCCAGGACATTGGAGGGCCATCTACAAGTTGCACTACGACACTGATGCTCCACACACCAGACCGTGGGAGATGTTGGGCCACTCGGAGAAGCCGAGCACATGGGATGACACCTACGGACCAGCACCCTACACTTCTGGAAATGACATACTATGGAACGCCATAGCCACTGCGCCAGGCAGGTACGGCAAGCCAGGGATAGCAAACTATCTACCCGTGGACGCTTCAGGTAACCTACTGGATCCCATAGCGGCGGGGCTGATAGATGACTTCAACATTCCAGCAAGGAGACAGCCTTGGAAGTTTGGAGACCAAGCACCGGCTGAGACGGCCTGGAGGAGATCATCCGCATATCCATTTACTGTGGTCAAGACGCTGGCCATAACCAAACCAGCTAAATTTTTCAGTAACTACTTTGATGTGTCCAGGTTGTCGACCAACGTGGCAGGGAATCAGATATACACCGATACAGGTATAAGAAAGCAATTATCAACAGCCAAGTATCATCTTGAAACCTTAACGGACAACAACACAGGTATCACTACGAGATATCAGACAGCAGGATATCAAGTGTTCGTGGTGAACTATTTGAGATCAAGGAATTTAGATCCTGTAACATTTTATTATGATAAGATGAAAGAATTGAATGTTCAACTAGTTTATAAGTTGGGAGGTTTCACAGACAAAGATAATATAAAGGTGCTTACCGATTCCGTTTCGCCGGGCTCTACAGCGGGATCAAAATTCATACCCGACGAGAACTACAAGATACTTTTCAGGACTTCAAATCCGGTCGAGAGCTTCCAGTACTCCGGCGTGCTGATAGAGAAGAACACAGATCTTAGTGCAGATGGTTCAACACTGCTTGGCGGTTACAAGGTGCTGGGTTATTCCACAACCAAACCCTTCTTCAAGTTCAACTACCCGTTCAAGACCATTAGCTCGAACACTATATCAGTATCGGGTTCCGTGGCGGTGTCACAGTACAGCACCTTCCAGGAAACGGAACAGACCATACCTTATGGCTATGTGTTTGACACCGTACAGGATGTAGTGGATTTTCTATTTGGGTACGGACATTGGCTGGAATCTAAAGGATTCCAATTCAACAAATATTCTAAGGAGATCAAAGAGACCCTCAATTGGTCAAACGCGGTGCGTGAGTTCTTGTTCTGGACCACACAGGAGTGGGCACCGGGTTCTGCGATAACGGTATCACCGGCCGCGGACGGCTTTGAGCTGGACACTAATAACAGTATCGTTGGCAGGCTACGAAACCTGGCCGGAGACTACTCATTGCTTGATGCTGGTGGTAGGAAAATAGACATCAGAGAGATAAGCACTAAACGTGTGGGCAAGACTTTTGATCTCAATGTAAAATCACAAGAGATAGGTCTTTACAATATTTCTCTTAACACCGTTCAAAAAGAACATGTATTGATATTTGATAATAGTACTGTTTTCTCAGACATAATTTATGAACCGTTTACAGGATTCAGACAGCAGAGGTTAAAAATTGTTGGATGGAAGACGGCCGGCTGGAACGGTGACTACTATGCCCCAGGATTTGTGTTTGATGCCGCACAAGTCACATACTGGACATCAAACACAGAATATAGAATTGGAGATTCTGTGGAATATCAAGGCAAGTTCTATGTCGCAAAGATTAATCATAATTCAGAAGATATTTTTGAGAGTGCAAATTGGACATTGAAAACGAGTAAGCCGTCGCCTCAGTTAATACCAAACTTTGACTACAAGATATCACAGTTTAACGATTTCTATAACATGGAATCGAACAACTTTGATGAATCACAACAGCAGTTAGCTCAGAGATTGATTGGATATCAGGCAAGGGATTATCTAGAGAATTTGTTTGTTAATGATGTTTCACAGTACAAGTTCTATCAGGGCTACATCAGGGAGAAAGGCACACAGGCCGCGATCGATAAGTTGCTTAAGGCCAAGTACGAGAATTCTGATATAAATCTTAAATTATATCCAGAGTGGATGCTCCGCACAGGTGTGTTTGGAAACACTGACTCGAAAGAAAACATACAGATTACTTTAAAAGACGACGAAATAAATTCAGATCCTCAAAGCATTGAGTTATTAGATAACACTGCTGATACAAAGGAATATCGCAGATCGCTAGGAGTGGTTAAAGATAATCTTTACAGAATGCCGGTTGAATACATAGCCAGTACCACATTTTCACAATTGGATTATAATAAGGCCACAGTCAGCAGAGATAAAGCACAGGTGTACAAGACAGCGGGTTATCCACAGTTGGAACAGGTACAGCACACAGCGTTCGATATATCAGACCTACTGAACCTTGACGTCAACTCGATCACAAAGAATGACCTCATATGGGTGGCCAACAAGCAGAACAAGGACTGGGACGTATATAGGCTGACCAGTGCTGGTATCAAGATCGATCAACTCAGCACGTCGGCAAACGGAACTAGATTGTTGATACAGTTCACGGGATCACATGGACTGTCAGCAGGATCAAACACCACGGAGGCCGACTACTTCGCTATCAGCAACAGCGAGGCAACGACACTGAACAGGGTGTTCCAGGTATCCAGCGTGCCGGACCACAGGACCGTGATAGTGGACTACGACAACAACATCAACTTCATACCAACACTGGCCGACGGTTCCACAGCGGACAGTTATGGCAATGTTTACAAGTTCGTCTCCGTGAGGCTGAGTTCTATGGACAACGTCAATGACAGGATCAACTACAATGTTTACAATGACAAGGACGAAGATAGGCAGGTCAAACTAGAAGGAGACAAGGTTTTCGCAGATGCGGACAGTTCGGGACTATGGAGAGTTTACGAGAAACAAGATCCATACTTAGAATTCAGGACGCTGTCTCCCGATACAGTGACGGCAGATCAAAATTTTGGGTATCGTGTTGTGGCACGTAACGACGGAAGATCGGCAGTGATATCAGCACCAGGCAAAGGGCAGGGAGAACTGCACTTCCTATTTAGATCAAGCCATTCAGCAGGCACAGTGTATTCCGTTCAGTCCACAGCGACAATGACCGATAACAACGACAACACAAGTAGATTAGGAGAATCATTGTCTATTAGTACCGACGAGAACTTTGTTATTGCGGGAGCACCATTTACAAATGTATTGACGAATGACGGAAGCACAAGATACTATAACGAAGGACTCATAAAAATTTATATATGGGAACCAGATACTTTCAAATATGGAATACTTTCTTCATTGACAGCACCAACAGATGGATCTACATCTAATGAAAATGCAAATTTTGGTTGGGATCACATGATTTCAGAACCAACTACAAATTCGACTAGAAATACGAATCAGAAATACTTGTTTGTGTCAGCACCAGGACACAGCAACGACACAGGAAGAGTATATGTGTACACTTGGGGTATAGGTATTGACGGCTCAACATACGATACATGGACACAGGACTACACCATTGAGGCACCAGCTGGAGGTTCGGGACAGCGGTTCGGACACAGGATTAAAGCAAATGACAACGGCGATATACTGGCTGTAAGTTCACTAGCCCCAGGCAATGCTGGTAAAGTTGAAATATTTGTAAGAACTTCACAAAGCTCAGATGGAAGCACTCGGAATTCATTTGCATTAGCACAGACTTTGACAGGTGTAGACGGTGACGGTTCAACATTGAATACAGCATTTGGAGAATCGATTGCGATGAGCAAGGACGGAACAACACTGGTCATTGGATCACCGGGTTTTGATAACACAGATCAAGCCGACGCGGGCGCTGTATATGTCTACAAATGGAACAGGGATGGATCGACTAATACCTACACACTAGATCAAACTATCAATGAACCCGGAGACATATCTGATGCTAGGTTTGGGTCATCGCTGTCTATAAACCAAGCAGGAACTAGATTGGCCATAGGTGCTGAAAAATCAGCCAATCCTAGACAAATGAAGTTTGATCTAGGTGAAACAACATTTGATTTACAAGACACCAACATAGTAGATCTCAACACAGGATCAGGTGCTGTATATACTGCCACAGTCTATAATACGAAATTTATACTAGATGACAGACTAGTATCTGTTAATGTTTCAGAAAATGATGATTACGGCAGAGGTGTGTGTATGATCGACAACAACTTATTCATAGGAGCACCAAAAGATGAAGGTAACATCAATTTGAGCAACGACGGATCAGTTTATTGTTATGATTTAAAGGTTTTCGACGAATACGCTTGGAAGAATATCACAACAGAAACTGCTTTAATAGATACAGATAAACTAGGTCAGGTATTTGATTTTGATAGTAAGACCAAACAAATCAGGGACTACTATGATCTATATGATCCAGTAAAAGGCCGTATACTAGGTATTGCTGATAGGGAAATCAATATTAAATCTCCTTGGGATCCGGCAGTGTACAACACAGGCCCAGAGGCCAATGCCAAGATTCCATGGGCAGAGGACCGTGTCGGTGTGGTATGGTGGGATCTTTCCACAGTGAAATGGTTATGGTACGAGCAAGACAAACAGGAATATAAGGTCAATAACTGGGGTAAAACATTTCCAGGATCCAGTATAGACATATACGAATGGACGGAGTCTCAATTAACTCCAACGGAATGGAACTTGTTGTCAGGTACGCAGGAGGGTGCTGTCGCTACAGTGTCTGGAGAAGCGTTAGATAATTTCACTGTCATACAACGGTATAACTCTAGGTTAGACACTTTCGTAAACAGGTATTACTTTTGGGTTAAAAATAGATCCTCTATACCGAATAATTCAGTGGTTAATAGGAAGAACACAACAGCATTTGTGGCAAATTTAATCCGCAATCCACAAAATACAAATATCAAATATTATTCAGTTACTGACACTAACAAATTGATCCTTAATAACATTGGAAATCTTGTTAATAGTGATATTGTATTAAATGTGGACATCAGGACAAATGATTTTGATGGCGAAGCACACTCTGTATGGAAACTGGTACGCGAAGGAGACCCGGACTACAGGCCTGGACATCAAGTGGAGTCTCGTTGGTGGGATTCGTTGTGTGGAAAGAATATAGCCGGAGATATTGTACCGGATGTGGACCTACCTCTGAATCAGAAATATGGAAATAACATAAGACCAAGACAGAGTTGGTATTTAGACAGATATTCTGCGTTGAAAGAAATTATAGACTATGCTAACTCTGTATTAAAGAAAAATCAACTGGTTGGACAGATAGGTCTAACAAATCTCGACGCCAAGGAACCAGAACCGACCAGTGCTAGTGGACAGTGGGACGGACAGGTCGATACCTACGCCGAGTTGGGATACTTGAATACAGCAGATCTTTCAGGTACTGTAAATTACCTTGTTAAATCTGATGAGACTGCCAATAACTATTGGGCGATATACCAATGGAACGGCACAGAATGGTCAAGGATAAGGGTACAAACCTACAACACATCCAACTACTGGAGTTACATTGATTGGTACAAGACTGACGGTGATATGACACACAACGAGAACACTGTGATCGACAAACAAGTGACCTTCGAGTATGAGCTCGACGCCCTAAATTTAGCGGTAGGCAAACACGTGAAAGTGACATCGGCCGACACCGGTGGATGGAAACTGTTCATGAGGACAGCCACTGGATGGGAGAACGTAGGCACGGAAAACGGCACAATTAGATTGAGTACCAAGCTCTATGATTATTCGCAAGATGCCACAGGATATGATGGCGAGGACAACTTTGACGACAACACCTTTGACCAAGAACCGGTTACTGAGACGAGAAAGATATTGACGGCATTGAGAGATGACTTGTTTATTGGCGATCTAAAAGTAGAGTACAACACATTATTTTTTACAGGATTAAGGAAAGTTTTAGAACAACAAACTTATGTTGACTGGATGTTTAAGACCAGTTTCATAACAGCGGTCAACAAAGTGAGACAGTTTGATCAAAGGAAGACTTATACCACAGGAACAGATAGTTGGATAGAGAGCTATATCAACGAGGTAAAACCGTTCCATACAAAATTAAGAGAGTACAAACTGGGCTACAATGCACCAGAACAGCATGACGGTGTGATCACCGATTTCGACAATCCACCGTTCTATGACGATTCAATTAGCAAGATAAGATCCATCAACCCAGCAACGGAGGCCACAAGGCTCACGCAGTATCCATGGCAGTTGTGGTATGACTATCACAGGAAGCACGTGGAATCGATAACGGTGTTCTATGGGGGATCAGGTTATGAGGTAGCACCAACAGTGACAATCACGGGCGACGACTCGACTTCGGCAACGGCCACAGCCACGATAACGGATGGATCAGTGACATCTATCACGGTGACAGGCATAGGATTTGGATATTCTACCACACCAACAGTGACTATAACAGGCGGTAAGGCTGACGGTTCAACACCAACAGATGTGGCCAAAGCCTACGCTAACCTAGGCAATGACTTAGTTAGGGATTTCAACACAACTATAAAATTTGACAGGATCGCTAGCACGTCAACAGTAGTGGAATGGCGAGCCAACACCAGTTATAACTCCAATGACAAGATAAGATACAACAACGAACTTTACAAGGCGGTAAGCGCTTTCACATCAACCACAGACTTCGACGACAACATTGGTGCGGTCAGCAAGTACTATGGTGACGAGTCAGGACTCACGGCGGCGGACAGGATCAAGGGATTCTATACACCAGCATCGGGAATGCCGGGCAATGAACTTTCGCAGGTGATGTCAGGGGTGGACTATGGTGGAACTATGGTCACAGGATTATTGTTCACACAGAGTCAGGGCTGGGATAACTCCGCTTGGTACGACTACCCATGGGACAACTACGGACTGTCAAGGACGGTGCCATTCTTGGCGGACGGATCTACCAATTCATACACATTTCCAATAGCGCCGGCGTCCGGAACAGTTTATTATGTTTACACTTCAAAAGATGACAGTACAAGGACTAAATTGTCAGATATTATAACAGGTGACGGTACAACAACCACATTTACATTGAGTACTACCCCGGATGAAAATTCGTTGGTAGAATTTATTCCATCAGATGATGACGGTGTTTTAACTCCAACAGATGACAGAACATTAGATAGTATAATCAAAGGCGGACTGTTCACCAAAAACGGATTATATGCTTCAGCGTTGGGTTCAGCACCGAGTGATATTAATGTAGATGGTGATGAGTTTATTTCACCAACTACTAGTTACGCTCCTGAGGAAGTAGTGCCAGGACAGATATTCGATACAGTAGACATCAAAGTTTACACATCTCCACAATCGGGTGTGCCATTTATCACAGAGCAAACTTATATAGGTAACGGTAGCACCATGACTTACTCTATAGGAGATTATCCTGGATCTTTGGCATCGGTTACAGTATCAGTTGACGGGCTGACTAAAAAGGTTTCACTAGACGGTTCAACAGCGGCTGACTACACTGTGGATGTAGCGGCAAAAACTATTACGTTCACTTCTGCTCCGGCCGATAACAGTATTATTACGACAAAGGTGTTCGCGATATCAGGACAGAATTATAGAGTGTTAGATCAGTATACGGGAGATGGATCAACGATAGAATTCACAACATCTGTAAGAGAGGATTTCAACATAGATTCAACAGCGTCTGAGATCTATGTGACCAAAAACGGACTTCCAACAACAGCGTTCACGACAACGGTTTCATCAGGAAGCAGTTTTTCAAATACATTGACAATAACATTTGTTGAGGCTCCTTCGGCAGGTGATTTCATACAGGTGGCCGGTTTCCAAAAAACAGGTGTGTCTAGAAGCGTGGCACAGATCAGAGCGGAGGACATTATCTATGATGGCTCCACAACAACCTTGCCAATGACGTTCCCACCGGGATCGGTTTCGCCTTTCCATGCGTTGACAATAGTGGAACTTGATGGAAAAGTGTTAAGGGGACCAGACACAACATACTATGTAGGTGATGGAACCACTTATTCTTTTGGCATAACATCTGGGTTGAGTGATGGTTCAACGGTGGATCCTGCTAAGGTAATCACTAACAAAAATCAAATAGAGGTTCACTATAACGGAAGAAAATTAGTAGAGGGTACAGTAGCTCAGCAAGGAAACTACGAAGTAGATCTTGCTACACAAACAGTTCATCTACAAGGTACAGGAGCGGTAGAAGGAGATGTTGTAGCAATCACAACGCTGGTTGATAAGCATTACACAATCGACGGTGGGGACAGTTCGTCGGCATTAGTTTTAGACACTGCTCAGATCGCCGCAGACGGGCACACACTTACCAATGGTTCTGTATTGCGGGTGACAACGTTTAATAACGCTTTAGGTACAAAGATGAGGAGAGAAGTACTAGAAGGAAGACCTAACGGAGTACATGAACTTTATTATACTCCACTCAACTCTTCGTACATGTTCGTGTGGTTGAACGGTGAACAGTTAGTACAAGGATTCGACTATACTCTTTCAGGAAGTACGATGACGATATCAGGCAAGACAATAACAAGTTCAGACAGATTAGATGTGATGTACTTTGCGGTAGAATCTGCAACAGGCGCCGTGGGGTACAGGATATTCAAGGATATGATGAATAGGACCTTCTACAAGCGTATTTCTAAAACACACACCACAGAACTAACGCAGACACTGGCAACCGATGCAGAAACAATTAAGGTTGCAGATGGATCAGTATTAGCCAATCCACAAACGGTCATAGGATTAGATGGATCTACCGTGAGTACTATAATACCGGGAGTGGTGTTCATAGGCAAGGAAAGAATAGAATATTTTACCAAGACCAACAACAGTTTGGGGCAACTCAAACGTGGTACACTTGGAACAGGAGTTAAGGAGCATGGATCAGGCACAGCAGTGGTAGACGCGTCTGGTACTCAAACCATTCCTTACGTGGACACAGTATACACCAACACCTTCGCTGGTGACGGTAGTACTGTTGCGTTCACTCTATCACAAACACCATCCAGCGCTAGTGAGTTAGACATATTCATTGGTGGCCAACGATTGTTGCTTACTAGCGAGGATGGCTCTACAATCAACTATTCTGTGGACGGAAGCACCAATGTTGTCACTTTGAGCACAGCACCCGCTGACGCCGTACAGATCAAGATATTACACAAGAGAGGACAGGTATGGTACACTGCTAATGACGGTAACCCTGCTGATGGTAAAGGACTCCAAGGTTCCACTACTCAACAGGCCCAATTCATAGCAGAGGAGCCCACAAACTCACCTGAATAAATACACTAGATGACACAGGACAACAAACAGCAAGAATCAAAAGAAGAGAACAAGAAGCCCAATGATCACTCCGGAGTGATGATGACCGGGCACATAAAGATTTTCGATCCTGAGACCGGTGAAGTAATCGTAGACAAAAGGAACGCCATACACTACGAGAACATGAGTCAGGCCATGGCCAACTCACTGGCCAACAAGAGCACAGGATTTATACACGAGATGGCGTTCGGTAATGGTGGTACTTCTGTTGACCCAACGGGTATTATAACTTACCTCACACCTAACTCCACTGGAACAAATGCAACACTATACAATCAGACCTACTACAAAGTAATAGACAATAACTCTGCAACCAACAAAGACACATCAAGGAACAAGATGGAAGTGAGGCACATCACAGGCAACAAGTTCACCGACATCGTGTGTACATGTACACTGGACTATGGTGAACCCACAGGACAGGAGTCTTTCGACAACACAACCAACTTCAATGGTGACTACGTGTTTGACGAGTTGGGTCTTAAATCATGGGAAGGTTCGGAGAACGGTGCCACAAACAAGTTACTAACACACGTGATCTTCCACCCGGTACAGAAATCATTAAACAGATTGATACAGATCGACTACACACTGAGAATTCAAAGTTTAACCACGTTCACTGAGACAAGTTCAACTGCACTGTCGACATCAAACACAGTGAGTGGGACAACAGCGGGCGGTAACACTGGATATTAACAGATGGCCTACACAGTAAACAAGACAAACAGCGCCGCTTCACCAAACCAGTACATAGTACAGGACGGGGTGGTCAACACACAAACAGATCTCAGTTTCATAGGTAAAGGTTATGCGGGTTATGGAGAGTTAATAGCAGAAAACTTCTTGCATCTATTAGAAAATTTCGCGAGTCCAACTGAACCGACCAAACCCGTACAGGGGCAACTGTATTACGATTCTGACAACAACAGGTTGAAAGTGTATACGGGCAACTTGTTTGTACCAGCAGGAGGTAACGTTCCTTACCAGTCAACACAGCCAGCTGGAATACAACAAGGTGACCTTTGGATAGATTCAGATGTAGGACAACTGTTCTATTACGATGGATCTCAGAGTGTGTTAGTGGGACCACCAACCTCGACAGGTTCATTGAATGGTTTCGTGTTCGAAGCAGTTACTGATTCTACCACAGCCAGCCAGAACATAACCAAATGGTACAGTGACGGCACACTGATAGCGATAGTTTCAGACACGGAGTTCACCCCACAGACCGCTATAACAGGCTTCCCTACGGTGTACAAGGGAATAACATTTACGACTTCACCTTCGGGTATCAAACTAAACGGAACTGCCACGGACGCAGACAAACTCGGCGGCATAGCGGCGGCGTCGTTCCTTAGATCAGATGCCAACGACACAACCACAGGCACACTAGGTATAGTAAATGACTCAGGTCTGACGGTGGGTGCCGACAACGATCTTTCCATCACAGTTGACAGTAACGGTGTCATATTCTCTAACACAGCACAGAACACAGACATGACTTTCAAAGTCAATGATGGCGGAACTAGTACCACGGTTATGACAATAGATGGAGCAGAATCAAGGATAGGTATTGGCACAGTAACACCTAGCACCAAATTAGATGTAGTAGGAACAGTGAACGCAACTGCCTTTACAGGACCTTTAACAGGTGCTGTTACAACATCGGGAATTAATATTACCACATCAGGCACAATTATTTTTGAAGGAGCAACCGATGATGCCTTTGAAACTACACTTACAGTTGCCGATCCAACAGCAGACAGAACAATTACCATACCAAATGTAACAGGTACGATTGTTACAACAGGCGACTCGGGCACGGTGACATCAACAATGTTTGCATCTTCGACTTCATTGCAGATCCTAAGTAGTACAGGAGCGGTACTCAAGACCATATACGGCGCAGGAGCGTAATTTATGGTTGAAATATTTTTAGGAATGTCCTATAATAAGGAATAAGATGACTGTAAGAACACCATTAATATATAACGGCGCTCAACTTCAGGAAATGAAGAGTAGTGATCTAACCAATATCTACACTCTTGGGGCTTATTACTATTCTTTATCACCCTCTAGGACGCTGACAGTGTCAGGTTCGGGCGGAAATCTAACAGCTATAGATGATACCAGACTACAGGCGGGAGCGGTATCCACATCATCTGGTTCCTACCCCTCAGAGGCTACTACAGCAGAACCTAGTGTGGTCACAACATCATACCAACGTATAACACAGGTAACTGGATCAGCACCGATAACAACGTCAGACACTGGTAAGACGTTCCCTATATACTGGAATGGCACACAGGCACAGGCCATGACCGAACAAGATTTTTTAGATACGTTCATATATCCGATTATAAATCAATTGTCATTAGGATCAATTACAAGTGCTCAGGCGGGTACATATTTTATTTCAACATCAACTTCCGTCACAGGAGCGACACTGGTGTCATCAACACCGATATTCAGTGATACTAGAGCCGATACTTCGTTGTATACAGCTGACGGTATAGGCGAAACACTAGATCAACCACAGACCATAACCAACTATTACCTACACATCATCGATGGTGTACTGCCTACATACAATCCTCCCGTGTACATAGATGGCTCAAACAATCTCAAACAGTATTCGGGTGCAGAAATTGGTGCACTGCTACAGGAATATGTAAAAAACCAAGTGGTCAATTCTTCAACAGGCTATCAATTAAGTTATAATATTGACGGAAGTGGAACAGCAAGAGGAACAGCCATAGTGAACACACAGCTCACAGGCGGAAGTGGAAATTACCAGACCAGATTCGTGAATGCCAATGATTACAGGGCACAGGAATTTCCAGACGGAACACCCACAACAGTCAACACATACACATTCAAGATACTGAAATCATAATTGACTTTTTGACGTTGTTCTGCTACAATAACACAGCAACAAAGGATTAAAAATGGCAATATTCAGTGGAAAAATAATAGAGGCGTATTTCGCAAATTCAGAAAACAACACAGTCGAGGTGATATACGAGGATGGCAAGAGAGCGATAAATCATTATCTGCCTGTGGATTACAACAATCAAGACTTCAAGGATCTAATATCAGAGTACAACACTGACAAGATTGCAGAAGCCACCATTGCGAGAAACAGGAAATACGCACAGCAATTGAGCGACCTAGTGGATCAAGGCATTAAATCTAAAACGGATGTAAAGCAACGTATTTCTATAGAGGACTTTGTGGAATGCATACTGAAATTTGATCCCAATGACACACAATGTAAGGAAATGTTGTTCACTATAAAGGTGGAAATATTTGAAACAGAAAAAGTGAAAAGTTCTACAGACAAAGATAAGAAATCTCAACTGAGATCGGCAAAGACACCGCTCGAACTGTTGGTGGCCTACAACAACTTTGATGATTGATGTATATTGTGTTAATGTTGGAACGAAATACACCAGAGACTTTGATAAAAAGTTAAAAAACTCTGTCGCTGAACATCTCACATTAGATCACACATTTAGATGTCTCACAGACAGACCAGAGAAGGAGTATGATATTCCAGTCACGCACCCCGAACTGCGCGGAGTCTTTCATAAGTTATCTCTGTTCCAATACACAGGCAATTGCTTGTTTTTCGATTTAGATATCCTAATTAATGATAACATAGATTTCCTTGCCAGCGAGTTCGATCGTTTGACGCTGGTGAATAGCAGTCCTTGGAAACAACAGTCCTTGAAAGAGCCTTTGAAATTTAGAATTACGCAAAACACTTTGGTTAATTCATCCATCATGCGTTGGACCGACGAAAGGAAGGTTTTTGAAAAGTTTATGAAACACAGGGATCTATATGTGAGATTGTATTCGGGCATTGATAGATTCATATACAACGAAGAAATCAAATACAAATATTTTGTAGGCGATGCTATATCAAGTTGGCAGGAGGGTGTGAAACACAATACAATACTGTTGCACAATCAAAAATATGTTTGATAGGGACACTTTAAACACAATCAAAACATTGATAGACAACTATCCAGACAGAATATTAGACGTGTTGGATAGTTTGAGTGTGAATCAATATGCTAGTAAAGATTGGCTGATTGAAAAACTAAACGAGTATCCACATCACTACAGGCAAAAGACACTGGACAAGAAAATTGACGTGTCGATATTAGGGAGTTGGTATGGCTTACTAGCATATAGAATGCTTGAAAAGTTCCAATTGAAAAAGATAGGTAACATAGACTGCATTGATTTTGATCCCAAAGCAAAAGCAGTGGCAAAACACCTTTGGAAAAAAATAGATTCAGAAAATCTACACAAAGGACAACTAGCATATGTGAAATTCATTGAACAAGACATTAAAGACATCATAGAATTGAACAGTCCTATAGTAATATGTACCTCGTGTGAACACCTAGACCAAAACACAATTTATGACACAATAAGTAAATTACAAGAACACACACTGGTTGTACTACAGAGCAACAACTATAGAGAAATCGGACAACACGTGAACTGTGTGGACACGATGGAAAACTTTGCTAATCAGTATGTGGGTAAATTAAGAAACATAAAGTTTTACGAAAAAGACTTTATGAAATACAAAAGATTCATGATTATAGGAACAAAGGCATGATTGAAGAACTACTCAAGAAAAGGAGAAATATATCTTTCTTCAAGCAAGACAAAATACCAGATCTACAATTGATTAAGGAAATACTGGAAAAAGCAAAAGATCTGACACCACACAAGAACAATTTCTGGCACTACGAGATAGACGTGTATGGTCCTGAACACAGTGCACAAAAAAAGAAACTGGCCATGAGCACGGTCTGTGGCAAGCACAAGAATGATCACAATCGCTGGAGCAACATGACGCCTGAGATTGCTAAGGAGTTGGAAACGAGATATGACGACTGGTTATCTTACCATTACGGAGACAAGACCAAGCAGTACATCAAAGACGACAGTTGGCATTTCAATAATCAGGTCACGGCTCCCTATCTCCTGGCGTATTATCCAGCGACACAGAAGATGAGAGAATCACAGAAGCGAGGCAAGTACTGGGATACCGGAAAACTGCAACAGACTTTTGACAAGGTTGAAAAAATCCACAAGGATCAATTCAATCAGCAGGCAGGAATGAATGCGATGGTCACTACAATGTTGGCCGTGGAAAAGGGATTAGACGTCTCTTTCTGTAAATGTTATTTCTATGAGCCCGCGATTCACAACGATATTACGCTGAAGCCTGGCCTGGCGTTTGTCATGGGCATGGGCTACGGGGACTATGACAGATTCAATCACAAGAGCTGGGTAGTGAAACCAACATTAGATGAGGTCATAAAATGGCGATGAAGATAATGAATGAATATGAAAAACGTAGGCCTAACATATGTAAGTTCCCCTTCTCTGGTGTGACGATAAATCCAAACGGCGACTTTGTTCCATGTTGTGGTGCGTCCGGAGTCAAACTAGGACACATATCGGAAGAGTCTAGTCTAGAGGAATACATCAACGGTGATGCACAAGAAATACTTAGGGACGACTTTAAAAAAGGAAAATGGCCTGTATCGTGTAACAGGTGTAAAATAAACAGAGATAACGGACTGCCTGCACTGATAGATTTTATGGGGGATCGACTTCCCTGGAGTGACGAAAACTTTTTAAATGACAAATACGATGTGCAGTACCTTGAGTTTACTCCAAGCAATGCCTGTAACGCATCATGTTCGACCTGTGGCTCCCTGTTCAGTAGCAAGTGGAAAGCACTAGACAACAAAGCACTCGAGCATGGACTGGACTTTAGAAAAAGTACTAGTAGGGTCACCGGTAAGAGTTATAGCATTAGTGATATCGATTTTGACAAGATATTAGAGAGTCTTCCCACTGTAAAAATGTTGATGTTAAAGGGAGGAGAACCATTAGCGGACAAGAGGAACATTATACTTCTAGAAAAGATTAGAAAAGAAAAACTAACCTGCCATATTGATTTGATAACCAATTTCTCTATGATGGATGATGAGATACTCGATATTTTAAAAGATATATCAAATATCCAGGTATCGGTTAGCATGGACGGATTGGGTAAACAATACAACTGGATCAGGAGTACAGATTTTGATCATGTGATAAGCAACATAGAAAAGTATCATGAAGTCACGAACAAAAAAGTAACAATAATAATAACATTATCCGTTTATAATTTTTTTAATATAGAAGAAGCGATTAAATTTTTCACAGCAATGAAGAGTGTATACCAAATACAGTTACTATCGGCTAAAAATCCAATATATGTAAGTCCTAGCATGATACCACAGCACATGATGGAAAAATTAAATGATAAACACGAGACATCATTGTGGATATCTGAGAACCCAAAAGTTAAAAAGAAAAATGAGTTGCTTGATTACACATCACTAGAATCGCTAGATGATAAATCTTGGTTTTTAAATAACAAAGAACCTTTAATGAAATGGATAGATTTTTTGAACCAGGAGAGAGGATTTAGAATAGAGGATTCAGTGCCAGAAATAAATGAGATACGGAGATACTATGAAGATTGTAGCAGTTAGGATAGGAGACAGGTACGGTCCAGAGTATGAGACATACCTCGAGGAGAAGTTGCCCGAGTATGAATTCGTATGGGTGCGCGAACCGATCAGGGAAGGTGTATTATTACAATGGAACAAGATGTACGGAATGGGGTTGGACCTCGATGAACCGATCTGTGTGATGGACATCGATGTGTTGTTGGTCAACGACTACAAGGAACTTTTCGAATATCCCATCAAGAAAGGCCAGTTCGTGTCCATACCGGGATGGTGGAGAGACACAGAAAAGAAGCGTTACAAGATCAATGGCGGGTTCTTCAAGTACTATCCCAAGGACTGTAGGTACATCTATGACAAGTTCATGTCAGACCCAGATTTCTGGCAGAGCTATTACATCAAGAGGGGTATCGCGAGAGGCCCTGTCAATGGTGAGCAGTACTTTGTTGAGGACAACGTCAATGAGGAACTGGAACTAGTTACCGTGCCAGACAGTTGGGTGTGTAGGTGGTGTGCCAAAGAGGACATCGGGGTGAAAAATTTCGATTTAAATAAATGGAAGGTCAAGACCAGTCAGTTATACCACAAGGTATCTGGCAACGACTATGTTTACTTGGGCGGTGAGTTCCATCCAGACATCAAGATGGTGCATTTCACACATGCCACAAACAAACCACATGATTGGGAGGACATAGATGAATTTAGATAAACCCGATAACAAGACATACTGTCCTGTGATGTTCGATACCATTTATTCAAGCAACAATTCCGATGTCTATAATCTATGTTGCTATGCCAACAATGGGTGTGAACTAGATCAGAAGTACAAACAGTCGACTCACACTCCGTTTGAATTTTTCTTGTCGAGTGAAATGGACGATCTACGCAACAAGGTGCTGAATGGCGTCAAAATTAAACAGTGCTCGAGGTGTTACAAAGAGGAAGACACGTATGGGTACTCTTCGAGGACTAGATATCTGGAACAATACGAAAACGGCAAGGGTTATTTTCCTACCGAAGTGGGAAGAATTGACTTCAAATTGAGGCATTTTGGAAACTACTGCAATCTAAGTTGTGTCATGTGCAATCCATGGAATTCAACAACGAGAGCTAGAGAACTGAAGGACAGCGACACCGAGGCGTATGTTACCTCCGGTTATAGGGAATTCTATTATGAAAATCTCAACTATGATTCTTATCAACGTTTTAAAAAGTCTATAATAGAAAATGTACATCTGATAGACAGTTTTTTGATCACGGGGGGAGAACCTCTGCAGATGCCTAAGGTCTGGGAATTTCTCATGAAGGACATACCAAAAGAACACGCCAAAAACATCAGTCTGGTATTTGACACAAATCTAACGAAACTGCAATACAAAGAATACGACTTCACTGATCTCGTAGCAAGATACAAGACTGCCAAACTTAATGTTTCTTGTGACAACGTGGGGGCAAAGTTGTCTTTCCAGCGGTATCCTATTGATGTTGACGAATTCGAAAACAACCTAATGACATACAATAAACATATTCATAGAATTCAATGTAGCGTGTCTTTACTGAATGTGTTTGACCTCGATCACATCTACAAATACTATCAAGACACATTCCGGTTAGGTGTGTCATCTAACTCTTACGTATTAGGACCAGCAATATTGTCAGTAAAAAATTTCAAAAATGGAGTTAAAAAAGAACTTATAGAGCATTACGAACATTTGAATACTCATGATAAATTATTTTTTAATGAATTAAAGAAAGAACCAGATGTCAAACTAAAAGGGAAAACTGTGGAGTACCTAGACAAGTTGTCGAAATTTAGAAACATGGACTGGAGGAAAATTTGGGGAGACCGTGTAATTGAAAGTTTAGCATGATAGTTTTTTACGGATACATCATTTACTGGATAGCGGCCGCGATAGGCATCACATGGGGGTATCATAGATATTTCGCTCACAGACAGTACAATACGAACGCTGTGGTAGAGACCGTCATGTTGTATCTTGGTCTGCTTTGCGGTGGCAGGAGTGCGCTGACATGGTCAGCGGTACATAGGATGCATCACGCACACGCAGACACTGACCAGGATCCACACAGTCCGCGGAATCATCCCTGGTACGTGATACTTTTCAGCCTGTGGCGTGTGAACAACATACCCAGGAAGTACATGAAGGATCTGATCCAAAATCCCAGGGTGATGTTCTTCCACAGGTACGGCAAGTATATACTATTATACCATTGGGGCATCACATTTCTGATGTTTGGAGTCGACGCATTGATCGTGAACACCATGCTCATGGTGATTTCGTATCTGGGGTTTGGGGTGTTAAACCTTTTCGGACACAACGCCAATGGACCAAAAAACAATTTCTTTATAAACCTTATAGCACCGTTCGAGGGCAATCACAAGGAGCACCATGGAGTTTAACAGAGACAGCAGTGTGGAATATGTGGAGATGAACTTTGACGTGCCCGTGAAACAGTTGCTCACGGAGTACGAACGTGTCAAAGACAGGCTCGTGACACACAGGCCGGAAGATGGACACAAGGACTGGTATGCCGTTACTCTGTACGGATTCGATTCTGACAAGACTAATAGTCACTGGGAGTATGACAGGCGTAAGCAGAGACCCAGCATAACCGATGTTGGCGAGCAGTGTCCGAGAACCATAGAATGGGTTAAAAGTCTTCCATACGCTAGGATAGATGACATA
>Ga0255751_10001071_pt1 | contig 25977 bp, 27 predicted proteins | sample 071ome_20_FD_179951 | JGI IMG/M metagenome (GOLD analysis project Ga0255751, IMG submission 179951) | Coastal salt marsh microbial communities from the Groves Creek Marsh, Skidaway Island, Georgia - 071412BT metaG (version 2) | ecosystem: Environmental > Aquatic > Marine > Intertidal zone >... | reverse complement strand
CAAAGCTATAAAAGAGCCTTTTAATAAAATATTAGAAAACGCGGGCATTGGTGCACCAGAAAATATGCACAGTATGCCTGAAGGCCACGGAATAAATGTTATTACAGGTATAGTGTCTGATATGGTTAAAGAAGGTATTGTAGACCCAGTACTTGTAACTAAAACAGCGTTAATTAATGCCGCATCGGTTGCGACAACTATTATTTCTGCAGATTGTATAATTTCAAATGTTAGATTAAATGAGAGCAGTAAATAATTATATAATCGTTACACCAATTAAGGAAGAAATTAAAACCGAGTTTGGTTTTATAATGCAAGACGATAAAAAAGAGATCCGCTACTTAAAAGGAAAAGTTGTAAGCTGCGGTGAAAAAACCGAGTGCATCGCCCCAGAGGACGTGATATATTATGATAGACATGCTGGCCACAACGTCGTATTTGAGGGTAAAAGTCACACAGTTATTAAACAGCAAGATGTAGTTATAGTCGAATGAGGGTAGACGCTGCAGATTTGCGTGAAATGCAACTTTTCCGATATTATAGATTAACCAGAAAGTGGGCCTGTAAAACTTATGGGCTCACTGACGGTGATCTAGAATTACTTATTTATTTAGATTGCGTTGGGCGATTTACGCGTAATGATTATAAAAACGGGACTTACCTAATGAGTTGGGATAAACAGCGCTGGGAAAAGTTAAGAAAACAAGATTGGATAATCGTATGGCGCAAAAGAAACCATACTACACAGAAGTATACAATATATCAAACATCTAATCGTTGTAAACGTTTAATAACAAAAATATATAATATACTGCTTGGTAATGAAGATATACCATTTAAGCAGCGTAGTGTATTTTATAAAAATAAAACATATACCGATAAAGTATTTAACAAAGCTATTGACGATATGTTAAAAGACCCAGAACGATAAACTACTATATTATGCCTTACAAGAAAAAACCTACCAAAAAGAAATGTTCAAAGTGCGGTAAATACCATACTGGAAAATGTAAATAATTATGGCTACTAGATTAGACAAATCAAAGATGGCTTGTAATAAGCCTCGCAAGTCGCCAAAAGCAGATAAAAAGAAAGTTGTAAAAGCTTGTTCAGGTGGTACTGAAAAAATTATTCATTTTGGCCATACTTCATACGGCCATAACTACAGCGCTGCTGCGCGAAAATCTTTTAGAGCGCGCCATAAATGCAGTACCGCTAAAGATAAATTAACTGCTCGTTATTGGGCATGTAAAAATCTTTGGGGTGGGAAAGGCAAAGATACTAAATCAAATCCGAAAGGAGTAAGAGGTAAATACTAATGGCCACAAAAGACGCTTGCTATCATAAAGTAAAAAAAAGATACAGAGTTTTTCCATCTGCATATGCAAGTGGTGCGATTGCTAAATGCCGTAAAGTAGGTGCTAAAAATTGGGGCAGTGGCAGTAAGAAAAAGTAAAGAAGGAGCAAGTCTTAAGAGATGGTTTAAAGAAGAGTGGATTGATGTCCGCACAGGTAAGCCATGTGGTAGAACAAAAGGCGAAAAGCGCGGTGTACCATATTGCCGCCCTAAAAAACGTATTTCTTCAGCCACACCAAAAACTGCCTCAGAAATGTCATCTGCTGAAAAGAAAAAAAAGATAGCAGAAAAGAAAAGACTTGGCCAACCGGCTGGAAAACCAAGAAGAGTAAAATCATTAAAAAGAAAAAAATGAAATCAAAAGGCTTAGGTGATTCTATCGAAAAAATAACTAAAGCTACAGGTATTAAGACAATGACTGAAAAAATTTCAGAAGGATTAAATATACCATGTGGTTGTGAAGGTAGAAAAGAAGCTTTAAATAAATTATTTCCATATAAACAATAAAATTATGTTAACAGCAAGTATTATTTTAAATTTTGTATTAATATTAGCGCTAGTGTATATGGTATTTGTACACACCGGAATTATTGAAGACAAAGACAAAAACTTTTTACCAGATTCAATTGAAGAAAAAGTAAAAAAAATGAAGTCTGATCTTGCGGAAATGAAAGAAAGATTAAGCGACGAACTTGAAGATGTAGCAGACGCTGTTAAAGAAGTTGGTAATCAAATAGACGATATTCCGAGCGCTATTTCTACAAAAAGAAAAGGCAGAAAGAAAAATGTCAGCTGATAGAAAAAAATTTAAAGACACTGCGGTTGGCAAATTTTTATTAGAAAAAATACCAAGAGTAGTAGGCGCGATTGCTGAAGATACACCTGTTGGAAATGTTATTGAAGCAATTATTGGTGGATCAGATATGCCCCAAGAAGATAAAGATATAGCTCTTGAAAAATTAAGAATGGAAAGAGCTGAAATCGACGGCGTTACAAAACGCTGGGTTGCTGATGCACGTTCTGGTTCTTGGTTAGCCTCAAATGTACGGCCATTGATTTTAATATTTTTAACGGTATCTTATGTTATTGGCTGGTATGCTGGATATTCATTAGATCAAATAACAGGTTTATTAACAATAGTAATTGGTGGGTACTTTGGATCACGTGGAGTAGAAAAAGTATTTGGCAATAATAAGCATAAATAATGGCTAAAATAAGTACTTATTTAATAGATGCCGTAGTACAAGACGAGGATAAATGGATAGGCACCGATAGTCTAACTAATAAAACAAGGAATTTTACCGCACAAGCTCTTGCTGATAATTTTAATAGAACAAGCAAGATAGGCGTTGGTGGTCAGATTCCTTATAGATTTTATGCGGGTCTACCAGAAAATAGACCAATAGGCACAATGTCATTCCCTGGAGGGGGTGGGGATAATAGTGCTTTTTCAACAGTAACAAATTTTGTTTTTAGTAAATTTAATTCCGGAGAAAAAAGCGTAGAAGAATATTTAAGTTCTTTAAATGGTAAAGATATATTTGTTTATAATCTTGCGGATGTAAATAAATATGCAAAATATAAAATACAGTCTTTAATTACTCGCCCAACCCAAACAACTTTTTTTGATGCAGTGCTTGGCTTTGTAGAAGGCTCAGGCACTTTAGAAGAAGATGAATATTATGGTATTTTAGCAGTTGCAGGTGGTGATAAAGAATTTATATATACACAAGTTAGCGCTTCATCATCTTGGGTGATAACACATAATTTAAGTAAATTTCCATCTGTAACAGTTGTTGACTCTGGCAATAATATAGTTATAGGTGATATAACATATAATGATTTAAACACACTAACAATAAATTTTACAGCGTCTTTCTCTGGTAAAGCGTATTTAAACTAACAAAACATGGCAATAAAGTATTTAAACAATATTAACTTAAACAAGAATGAATTACAGAATGCTGTAATACATCCTCTTGGCACTGCCCCTGCTACGCCAGTAGAAGGACAAATTTATTATAACTCAACAGATGATTTAATATATGTATACGACGGAACCGATTGGGCACCTGTTGGAGATATACATACTATTGAAGCAAACTCCATTAATTTAAATGGTACGGTTTCTGCTTCAGCGCCCGGAAGTTCAACTAACCCGCCTCTTATTGAAGTACACGAATCAGACGATGGTACAAATAGTGGTTTAGATGGCCCGCATGACCATGGCTTTGTAGATTTAAGAATACTAGAAACAGATGGTATTTTTGAAGATATACCAGCAAATGGTGATAAAGGAGAATTTCTTGTACGTAGTAAACATATTTTTGAATATATAAAACAATATGTTACTATTGCGGGTACATCAAATGAAATTGATGTATTTTCAGATGACACGGCTGTTTATACCACACCTGCTTCGCAATTAAACCCAGGTATTACTGAAGGTGCAACTATTAAAATTGGATTACCCGCAGATGTTGTTATTCAAAATAATGCCTCTGTAAATCCGCCTTCTGGTGAAACCGGTACTGCTGGTGACGCAAGTTTAACTGTTCAGGGTGAAACTACATTAGGTAGAAATGGTTTCGCTACTGACGACTTAGTAACTATATATGGCGATACCACGCTTGGAACAAGTGGTAATAATGTAGATTTAATTGTTAATGGTAATGTTGATTTAGGCGTTGTTAGTAGTACTAATACTATTCAGATAAATGGTGATACTACAATTGGAGATGCATCGAATGCAAAAGATTTACGTGTATGGGGTAATTTAATTGTTGAAGGAACTACGACAACAGTTAATTCCGAAACAGTAACTATTGCTGATAATATTATATTACTAAATAGTGATGTTACTGGGGCTCCTTCAGAAAATGCGGGTATTGAAATTCAAAGAGGAACATCTTCTAATGTACAATTAAGATGGAATGAATCTACGGATAAATGGCAAATCACAGAAGATGGGTCTACTTATGAAAATATTGTAACAGGCGGTGATCAATATGTGGCAAGTATTGGTGATGGTTCATCAACATCTTTTACTGTAACACATAATTTAAATTCAAGAGACGTTATTGTACAACTGTATGATACCTCAACATATGAAACAATTATGGCAGATGTTACAAGGCCAACTGTAAATACAGTCGGTATTGCTGTATCAAATATTGCTGGAAATATTCCTTCGCTTAATGGATTACGAGTAATGATCCAAAAATTATACTAAAATATATTAAAATAGCATGGCTGTTAAGTTTAAAGATACTATAAATATTAACGGGCAGTACACACTCCCCGAGGAAGATGGTGTTGCTGGTCAGGTAATGATTACTGACGGAGCCGGTGTATTAACATTTGGCGACGGCGGTGGTAATTTAGTATTTTATGAAGTAAAAAACTCAACAGGCTCTACAATAGCAAAAGGTACAGCAGTAAGGGTTGTAGGCACAGATGGTAATTCTGGCCATAAACTTATTGCCCCAATGGTTGCTGACGGAACTGTTGAACCTAAATATTATATTGGGGTTACTTACGAAAGTATTACAAATGGTGGTATTGGAAAAGTAGTTCATTTTGGTGAAATAGACCAAGTAAATACACTTGCTTTTAATGATGGTGATGTTTTATGGTGTGATCCCGCAAATAATGGTGGTTTTACAACTACTGAACCTAATGCCCCAAATGTAAAGCTAGCTACAGCCATAGTTATTAATTCAGCCACTAATGGTAAGATATTTGTTCGTGTTCAAGGCAATGAAGGTTTGCACGAGTTGCATGATGTATATACCCAGTCATTAGTTGAAGGCGATATTTTAATATACGACGGAACAAATACGTATTGGAAAAATTCTTCACAATCTAATACGGCAGCATTAATGCCATCTGGTACTGATGCGCAGCGGCCAACTCCGGCTGCTGGTATGATTCGATTTAATACTACATCAAATGAGTTTGAAGGTTATAATGGTACAGAATGGGCGGCAATAGGTGGTTCAAATTCTGCAAGCATAGATATAGATGCTTTTACTGGGGATGGAACAACCACAGCATTTACATTAACCAGTGAAATTAGCCAAGAAGACAATACACAAGTATATATTGATGGTGTATATCAATCTAAAGCAAACTATACTACTTCTGGAACCACATTAACATTTTCTACCGCCCCTCCTACTGGTACAGCTATTGAAGTTGTAAACTTTACTGGTATACAAGAAAGCCAAATGGATGGATCTGGTACAGCTAATTATGTAACAAAGTGGTTAGATTCAGACACTCTTACAGATTCTATTATAACAGACGACGGATCAACCGTAACTGTAAATGGTGATGCGATTGTAACAGGCGACCTCACAGTAGATACTGACACTTTATACGTTGATAGTGCTAATAATCGTGTGGGGATAAACATAAACTATCCAGCGGTAGCTTTAGATGTAGTAGGAGATATTACATCTTCAGGTACAATCACGGGAACTACTTTAGAGGGTACACTTTCAACTGCTACTCAGACTAACATCACTTCAGTAGGTACTTTAACAAGTCTTACAGTAGATGGCGTAGTAAACGTAAACAACGCTAACATTAATCTATCAAATGCTTATAATTTAACAGGTAGAAATAACGCAGACACTTTAAACCTTTCTCTAATTGGTAGAAATACAAGCGACAATGTAGTTATTGATGCAGACGGATATGGCACTAAAATAGGTAGTGGGGGTCTTTTAACTGTTACTTCAACTTCGGTAGGGATAGGTGGTAGTCCAGTAAATGGTAAGTTACAAATTGATTCAAACACCAACCAAATATCAATAGAAACAGGAACGGCAGGCGATGGAAGATTACATATTGGTCATTTTACAAATGGTACTTTTATTGGTACTTATGGGGACGACGGTGGAGTTGCCGATGTTATAAGATTTGGAACTCATTCAGGAGATGAACGAATGCGCATAACGAGTGGGGGGTTTGTAGGCATAAATGAAACAAATCCATCTGAAAGACTTGATATAAATGGGGCAATAAAATCAACTTCAAATGCTGCAAATTTTCAAACTGAATCACAACTTACTTTAGATTATTATGACGCTATAGGGGCTGGAAGAATTGCAGCATATAAAAGTACAGGGTCAATTTTGCAATTTATTACAAATGCTTCGGGTGGGAATACAACCGAACGAATGCGTATAGACTCGAGTGGCCGAGTGGGAATAGGTGTTACACCTTCATCTTGGAGAGCAACAGAAACTGTAATACAACTTCCCGATGCTGCTTTTTATTCAGGTAATAATTATGTTGCTATTGGGCAAAATTATTATATCCCAACAACTGGAGGTGCTGTCTATGAGGAATCAAATTATGCGTCAGATTATTATCAGTCAGGAGGAACCCACGTTTGGAGAACTGCCGCAAGTGGAACAACAGGCAACTCTATAACTTGGTCAGAAGCAATGCGCATAGACTCTAGTGGGAATGTTAAGATTAACAGCGGTTATTTAGAATTAGGTTCAGAAGGAATTTCTTCAGGGTATGTTTACTCTCAAGAATCTTTATATTTCAATGTAGATTCAAACAACACTCCTGAAAATTCTTTTATTGCCTTTGGAACAGGAAGAACAAGTAATACAGGTGGTAGTGAACTTATGCGCATAAACTCAAGTGGCAACGTAGGAATAGGATTAATACCATATACCACAAGCAGTTTATTAAATCTAAAAGGTAATGGTCTTGCTATAAAAAATGATTTAAACGGGGGAAACAATAACTGGAGTTTAATTCAAAATCTTGCGTCAACTACCGAATCTTCAATAGATTTCACATCGGGGCAAGGTCTTGCTATGACTATTGCACACAACAAAAACGTAGGAATAGGGACTACGAGTCCTTCTGCTACTCTTGATGTAGAAGGGTCTGGTTCAGATTTATTAGATTTAACTAGAACAGGTATAGGCACATATAGACTTGCAATATCAAGCAATGATAGATTTTCAATTTATGATGTTGGCGCTGCTGTTGAAAGATTATCAATAGACTCGAGTGGCAACGTAGGAATAGGGACGAGTAGTCCTACTACTTCTTACAATCGTGCCTTGCATATTAATGACCCTGCAAATTCTTCAGCAGAGTTACATATTACAGCAGGAAGTGGCACAACTGCCTCCGATGGGTTGTCGATAATACAATCAGGCGTAACATCTTTTATTTATAACAGAGAAGCAGGCAATATAATATTTGGTACTTCTAACACCGAAAAAATGCGCATAAATTCGAGTGGCAACGTAGGAATAAATGAAACAAACCCATCTACTGCTAAACTTGTAATTGAAACTGGCCCAACAAGTGGAATTGATTTATACAGAAGTGCTGTTAATGCAAACTTTGAAGCATTTAGGTTTAGAGATTCATCAAACGCTAATACGGAAGCAAGTATCGGTTGGAGTGCTGACCAATTAAGATTAAACTCAACTAATAATACTGTACTTACTACTGGAGGCACAGAACGAATGCGCATAGACTCGAGTGGGAATGTAGGAATAGGTACTGATAATCCTCAAAGAAGTCTACATATTCAATCACTAACAGGCGTTGCATCTAAAATTAGATTTGGTAATCCTGTTGCTGCTTGGAGTATTGGTTTAAATGCTGATACAAATGCCATTAGCATAATAGAAGACCAATTTAACTCCGAAAAAATGCGCATCTTATCGAGTGGAGGTATAACATTTAACGGAGATACTGCTGCTGCTAATGCTTTAGATGATTACGAAGAAGGGACTTTTACTGTTACGTTAGTTCCAGCTACTTCAGGAACAATTACTTTAAATTCAAATTATGCTACTTGGTCATACACTAAAATAGGAAGAAAAGTAACTGTGAATGGTGTAGCCGTTGTTAGTTCAATAAGTTCTCCAACGGGCGCATTTGTTACAATTCAAGGTTTACCTTTTACAGTTTTAAATCAATATTATGGTTATGGAGCTGTTACTTGTACTTGGGCGGATGCTTCGGCAAGTTATCTTAAATCAAGTATTGGTTCTTGGCACGGCATTGGAGTTACAAATTTGGCTCTTGGAATTTATGCTAATGATATTAATGTAAATGATGAATTTTATGTAACAGCAACTTATTTTGTATAAAAATTAAAATAAATAAATAATGGCACTAACAAAAGAAAAAATTCAAGACAAAGTAGAAATTGTAACAAAATATAAGCATCTACAAATCCGCTACTCTAATCAGATATTAGAAGATGGCGTAAAGATTTCAGAATCTTTTGAGCGTACGGTAGTATCTTGCGGAGATTACGATGCGGCAGATGCTAATGGAGTAAGGGCTATTGCTGACGCGGTATGGACTGCTGATTTAATTAGCGAGTATGAAGAGAGTATTAATCAACCCAAAATAGTAGAATAATGACTTACACTTGGAACAACAAAACGGTAGATACCTACCCAAATTTAGACGGCAACGCTGACGTAATATTCAACGTGCATTGGCGATTAACTGGCGAAGATGAAAACGGCAATGTTGGTAGCGTATATGGTACGCAATCTTTGGACACAAGCGATTTATCTTCTTTTACCGCGTTTGACGATATTACCGAAGAACAAATCAATGGTTGGATTGAAACGGCAATGGGGGAAGATAAAGTAGCTGAATTGAAAGCTAATATTAACGCGCAAATTGAAGAAAAAATTAATCCTACGGTAGTAACAAAGCAGATCGGAGAAACTGCATAATTAATAATACAAAAACTCTAATATGGCACTGACTAAGATAAGTACTGCAATGTGGAATTCTGTTCCACACCACGATACGCATGATTTTAATGTAGACGATGTATTGTATGTAGATGTTAGCGCTAATAGAGTAGGCATAGGTACTAATAATCCCGACGTTCAACTTCACGTTAAAAGCTCAAGCGATACCTTTTCGCAAGTAAGGGTTGAGGCGGGGGCTGATGGGCACGACTCAAGTGTTGCGTATTCTCAAGCGGGAATTATAAAAGGTATATCTGGATATGATGATTCCGCTGATACTGTAGCAATTAAGTATGGCACTTTTTCGGGTAGTGGTATAGACATTAATTCGAGTGGTAACGTAGGAATAGGTACTACGAATCCTTCTTCTAAATTAGACATATCATTTTCAGGAGGTGGTGATTCTATTAAATCTGCCTCTACAAATTCAACAAGTTATAATTCATCTAAATTTTACAATGATAATTCTAAAGGATGGCACGATTTAGTTTATGGTTCTGCTTATTCAGGCGGTAGTTTATTGAATGTTGGTGCTGACGGTGCTATTATTTACGGCAACACAACTTCAGGGATTACGACACTTGGTGCTTTTAATTTGCTTTTTGGTACTAACAACACCGAGCGAATGCGCATAGATTCGAGTGGGAATGTAGGAATAGGGACTGATAATCCGAGTGCGGGGATTCACGTTAAACACGGAAGTATAACTACTTCTTCTGACTATTCAAGTTTTTTATCAAACGCAACTGCTAAAATAGTTGCAAATCATTCAAATGAATATGGTATTTCGATTGGTTATGCTAATGCCTCAACTGACACTATTGGAATACAGTCTGGTAATACAGGAGCATCAAGACCTTTAAGTTTACAGCCTTTTGGTGGCAACGTAGGAATAGGGACTACTTCGCCTTCAAATTATTATAGTGGTGCAGATAACCTTGTAGTATATCAAGCGAGTGGAGAAGCAGGTATTACAGTAGCAACTGCATCAGACACTACTGGTGCTTTATATTTTGCTGATGGTACAAGTGGAGATACTCAATATAGAGGAGGTATTGCTTATACACATTCATCAGACTTATTGTCTTTAGTTTCTGGTGGTGCTTCGAGAATGTTTATAGACAATTCAGGCAACGTAGGAATAGGAGAGTCAGACCCTGATAAATTTGCTTTTGCAACTAAAGAGCTCCATATAAAAGCAGGTACTGGTGCTTCCCAATCCGCTATGGTTGCTGTAAATAGTAGTCAATCTGCTAATGGTTTTATTGGTGGTTATGCTTGGATAAATGATTCGGCTACAAATGAATTTCAAAAAAGAGTAGCACAAATAACAGTAGATGCAGATTCAGGTGGCGCAGATACTTCAAGAATAGAATTTTACACCAAAAATGGCGCGGGTAATTATGACGAACGAATGCGTATAGACGCGAGTGGTGTGGTTCGTGTGGGAACAATTCCTGCACAGTCTAATGCTACGTTTTCTGCAAGACGTAATGGCGCAAACATTGAATTTGGACACGGCAATAATACAGCAGGCTATTATGGAACTTTAGGCTCTTGGGGAAGCAATGGTAGTTCATATATTGGTTTTTCTTGTGATAATGATGACACATTAAACACATTTACTACAAGAGGCTCTAAGGGTAATATTATAACTGGAGATACAAGTGGTCATTTAATTTTTTCACAAGTTACAAATGCAAATGCTTCAGGTCAAACTCCAATCGAACGAATGCGCATTAATTCTGATGGACTTGTTTTTATTACAACAGCAGATAGCAGTGCTCAACTAAAACTTGAAAGAACAAACACGAGCACAGGGTCAATGTATATTGGCGCGGATAATATTGGATTTAAAGTTTTTGATAGTTCTTTTACTCCAAGATTGGTGGTTCAATCTGCAGGCAACGTAGGAATTGGAACAACAATGCCCGGCACTAAACTAGATGTTGTTGGAGATATTAGATCTAGTACTAGGGTGTTAATAAATACTGGCGCAACAAATCAAAACGCAGCAATTGGGTATTGGGATGGAAGTAATTTTAGAATAGAAAGTGGTGCAGCACAGCCAATGTTAATCACTTCTTATGAAGGAAATATTAAATTAGGAATAAGTGGTGGAACCACAATGAATATTACTTCTACTAGTGTTAGCGCTCCTATCTTCTACGATTCTGATGATACTAATCACTATATAAATCCAAATGGCAGTGTGGCTTTTAGCGCTTATCAATCAACTTTGTTAAGAAGAACTGTTCCAACTTGGACACAAACAGCACATGACATTATATATAATGGATATGCTACAGCATTAGGTGATTACGTTTATCTAAAAGCAGGTGGCAATAGTACAACTGATCTTGGTACTATAGTAGTAACAGATGGTGCTGGGTTTTTTATTGGAAAATCAAATAATGCTACTGGGGGTGTAGTTAATAGTGCCACCGCACCGATAGCATCGGTTTTATTTAGAGGAGACAATAGCGGAAATACTTTTGCTACGACTTCATCCCGTGCTCCTATTTTCTACGATTCTAATGATACTAATTATTATGTAAATCCAAATTCAGCAAGTAAATCTGCACATTTTAGAGGTCTTGTTGAAATTATAAATGAAACCCCAAAACTTGTTCTTAATGATTTTGATGCAACCACCACTACTAATCAAACGGGGTGGGTAAGTTTTCAAATAAATGGAACAGAGTCGGGATGGGTTGGTTATGGAAGTTCAGGAACTTCACATTTGTATGTTTATAACACCAATGGTATTATTTACAATTATGGGTCCTATACGCTTCACGAAAATTCTTCACGCGCCCCTATCTTCTACGATTCTAATAATACAGCATATTATGTAGATCCAAATAGCACTAGCAGTGTAGTCAATATTGCTATGGGGGGCGAATTAAGGCTGCATTCCCATGGAAGTACTAAATTTTATATAGGAGGTGGCGATGCTGCAAATTACACTAATCAAAATGTTGTTTTAGCTGGATGGAATGGATTAGGTTTATATAATCCAACTACCGGTGGAGTATTTCCCAACCAAACATCAGGGTTCTATGATTTTAGAAATGGTATTTTTGATGTTAGAGGTTCATTTAGAGCCCCTATCTTCTATGATTCTAACAATACTGGGTATTATTTGAATCCAAATGGAGTTAGCGTTTTATCCCGGATTTATTCTGATTCATTAAGTGCTGGGCAAACAGTTACTAGACCTCAAGGGGGAGAATATACCACCGCTGCTTCTACACAAACTGGTGCAATTAAGGTTACTTTGCCTCATTCTTGGACAAATACAATGTTAAGAATGACCATTAAGGTTTATCAATACTCAACAAATCAAAGTTTTGAAGTAAATTGCGGTGGTTATACTTATGCAGGTAGTAGTAATTGGATAAATCCATTTGCATATATTATTGGAAACCCAGGAGTTGATAGGAATTTTAATGTAAGATTTGGGCATGATGGCACTAAATGTTGTATCTATATAGGCGAAACAAACAGCACATGGGCTTATATGCAAATAGTTGTTACTGATGTAAAACTTGGTTATTCATATGCTTCTATTAGCGATTGGGACGATGGTTGGGACATTGGTTTCGCAACATCTTTTGGGTCCGTATCATACGCAATTTCTAATTCTCAAGTTGGAAAAATAGCTGATATAATATATGATGCTAATGACACTACTTATTATGTAAATCCAAATAGCACAAGCTATATAGATACTCTAACAGCTACAAGAATAGGTGTTAATCCAAGTGGGAGCAGTACAAACAGATACGGTATATCTCTTTATGGTGGTTATAATTCCGGCGAGCCTACTTATGGATTATTATTTACAGGAACATCTGGATTAGGTACCCATGGGGCAGTCACAGGCGATTGGGCTACTTATTTTACAATGAACAATAGCACCACAAGGGGATGGGTATTTAGAAGAGTTGGGTCTGCAAATGTTGCATCTATATCTGGGGGTGGTACCGCTCATTTTAATGGTGATGTTGTTGCTTACTCATCTTCAGACGAAAGGCTTAAAGATAACAAGAAAAAAATTGAAAATGCTCTTGAAAAAGTTGAATCTTTAAATGGTATAGAATTTGATTGGAATGACAAGCAGGATGTATATACTGGCCACGATATTGGAGTAATTGCACAAGAAGTAGAAAAAATTGCCCCAGAAATTGTTGCAAATAGAGAAGATGGCTACAAAGCTGTCAAATACGAAAAATTAGTACCTTTGCTTATCGAAGCCGTAAAAGAGCTATCTGAAAAGGTTAAAATCTTGGAAAACAAGTAATAATATAAATATGTTTAATTTAATACAATAACTATGAGTAAACTAAGTACAAAAGAGCTGAAGAAGCTTAAAGATCAATTAGCGGAAATTTCAAAACTTAAAGCTGCATTAGGCGAGCTTGAAATTACTTATCAAGTACAAAAGCAAAGCCTATTAGCGCAAGCTACCGCATCACAAAGTAAATTTAATGATCTTGGGAAAGACATTGAAGAAGAATATGGTAAATGTACCATTGACATCAATACTGGTGAATTAACACCTGTTGAAGAAGATGTTGACCCATCAGAATTAAAGAAAGCTTAATTTTAAATACATAAACTATGAACATTACTTACGAATGGAAGATAACGGCCATGAAAAAGGCACCTTCGCTAGACGGATTGTCAGATGTTATCACACACATTAGATTTGATTACACAGGAACAGATGCAGACTCCGGGGAAAGCCACACTTTTTCCGGGGCTTGCCCAGTTGGAGCGCCTAGCTCTGATGCTTTTACTGCATTAGCAGATTTAACTGAAGCAGATGTTATTGCTTGGGCACAAGCTAATCACCCTACAGATCATATGAATGAAGTGATTGAAAAAGCTATTTCTGATAAAGTAACACCTAAAAATGTAGATGCTGAGATGCCTTGGGCGCCTGCCCCAGAAACTCCAGCTGAACCAAATGAGTAATTATGGCTTTAGTAGGAACCTGGAAAAAATACAATATACGTGAATCTGAAACTGAAACAGAAAGTTTTACATTTACAGTACCAGAAGATTTACCAGAAGGCCACCCCGACTATGAATTAAGAGGGCAAGAAAAAACTGTTGTTCAGCCAACGCTTGAAAAAATTCTTGAAGAAACAGTTGAAAATGCATATATTATTGTAAAAGCTGTTGCAATACATTTAGAAGATAGAGATAGATTGCAAGATGATATTGATATTGATCTTGGTAAAGGCTTTAGGGTAAATATTTTATTTAATATATATCAAAATAAAAAAAATAGACTTTTAAATTTTAATATGCCTTATATAGCTGATCAAAACTCTGATGTTTTTTATATAGATTTAGGCGAAATAGATAATAGCAATATACTATCTTGGGCATATTCAAAACTTAAAACAATAGAAGGGTTTGAAGAATTAATTGACGATTAATATGGCGTTACAATCATCAGGGGCAATTTCTATAACAGACATAAGAACAGAATTAGGGTCAAGTAGTTATTCTTTAAGAACCTTATCTGCCGCTGCTGGATTTTCTACCCCTGATGCTATGTCAGAATTTTATGGGTATACATCACAAACAACACCATCTGTAACGACAAATGCCGCTTCATCTGTAGCGGTTACATCAGTAACTTTAAACGGAAATGTAACATCTGATGGCGGCGCAACTGTTACTGCAAGAGGTTTTTATTTTGGAACTAATTCAAATGTAACTTCAAACCCAACATATGGCTCCGGAAGTGGAACTGGCACATTTAGCTTGACAAGAACCGGTTTAGTTGGAAGCACAACGTATTATTTTGCGGCTTATGCAACTAATGCTGCTGGGACGGCGGTTGGGTCAACGTTATCATTTACAACACAAGCTGCTGTTGCAATGGTAGACCGTTGTGCAGGTACCCTAAGTGTATGGGGTTATTCTGATGGCCCTACAAATTTATCATCATTTAATGTTGCTTTTGGTTTTGGACATTTAAAACAAAGAACTTACCTCCAACATAATCATCCAAATTATGGTTGGACAAATCAATTTTTTAAAGAAAGTTCTTATGGATATGGCAGTGATACTGGAGTTGCGGCGTCAAGAACATATGGTAATTCAACTATTACTTATAATTCAGTTGTATGGAAATCAACCTCTTCAACTTCTTCTTTTGTAGAAAATAGATTATATATGTGGTCAGAAATACAAATATATTCTTATGCCACTGGGTATAATGTAACAATACCATCTGGAAGAAGACATTTTATTGATTTAAATAACAGAATGGAAACCTGGAGCTGTTCTAATATATCAAGCACTGGCATAGTTAATACTGGTTCACAAGAAAATAGTACATTAGGATATTGGGCATCAGGTCAATACGGCCTTATGGATGGGTATAGTGACAGAAATGCAAGCAGTAACTTAGGCCATTATGATAATTTTTCATTTAATGCTAATGTAACATCTGCTCAAATCTACCCAGGGCGATATGCATATACAGATAAACGAATTCGTGTTTCATAACAATGGCATTACAATCATCAGGTAAAATATTTTTTGGAGATATAAGATTTATGCTAATTAAAATAATATAATATGAATTTAATAAGAAAAATATCTATAGGTCGTGATTATAAAAACGACGCTATGCACTATAGTGTTGGGCAAGAAGTATATGGTGGCCATAAAATATGTGATATATTAGAAGAAAAAGATAATTTTATTGTTTATATTGAAAAACAAAATGAAGTTTTGCCATGGAAATCTTTTAATAAAAATATGGCTATTAGTATTGAATACAATTTAAATTATGAATAGTATTTATTCTTTTATAATACAACCGAAAGAAAATAGATACAATAATATAAAAAAAATAAACAATAAAAATTTAATACTTAATACGTCGATAGAAGACCATCGATTTGTAAGTAGGAATGCAATTGTTGTTGCTTTACCTAAAGCTATAAAAACAAATATAAAAGTTGGTGATGAAATAATAGTGCACCACAATGTTTTTAGAAGATTTTATGATATTCAAGGTGAAGAAAAAAATAGTGCAAACTATTTTAAAGAAAATTTATATTTTTGTTATTTAGATCAAATATTTCTTTTTAAACAAAATAATAATTGGAAAGCAATTGATGGATATTGCTTTGTACAGCCAATAAAAAAAGAAAATAGTACATTTGTATCAGAAGATAAAGAAGAGCCATTAAAAGGCTTTATAACATACTCAGATGGCTCATATGATAGTGGAAAGCTTATAGGTTTTTCACCAGAATCAGAATATGAGTTTATAATAGACAAAAAGCGTCTTTATAGAGTACCAATTAAATCTATTACTATTGAATATGACAGCAAAGGAACAGAAAAACCGTATAATCCAATCTGGGTACAAAGCAGTTGAAGAACTTATTAAAGTAGCAGAAGAAGAAATTATTGTTCACGGTGGAGAAGATGAGCTAGCTGCTGATAGATTAAAAAATGCTGCAGCTACTAAAAAGCTTGCAATATTTGATGCTTTTGAAATACTAAATCGTATAGAAGCTGAAAAAGCAATGCTTGAAAATAAACCCCAAAAAGAAAAAGGAAATTCTTTTAGTGGATTTGCTGAAAAAAGATCTAAATAATGTACGAACAAACGTTATTAAAAATAATTGAGCCAATAAAATTAACAACGATACATCGGCTTAATAGGAAAAAAGCTTGGGCGTATGGTTATAATGAAGAACACAATGTAGTTGTTATAAGTAAAACGGGGGAAATTGGCGATATATATGAAATACAAGGATTGTGTATAGCATTGCCTAAACCACCGAAAACAATTGAAAATAACAATAATAGATGGGTACCTCATCAATATCCTAAAGAATTAAAAAATATAAAAAGTATATTTGATTGGGAAAATTATCCATCTGAATTTAAAGAAAATTGGTATGCATATATTGATAGAGAATTTACCAGACGCGAAGAAGGTTATTGGTTTAACAACAAAAACATACCTACTTATATTACTGGCTCTCATTATATGTACTTGCAGCACACCAAGATTGATGTTGGGAAGCCAGACTTTCGAGAAGCAAATAGATTATTCTTTATATTCTGGGAAGCATGCAAAGCTGATAAACGGTGTTATGGAATGTGCTACCTCAAAAATCGACGCTCTGGATTTAGTTTTATGGCTTCAGGCGAAACCGTTAACCAAGCAACAATTACGTCAGATGCAAGATTTGGAATATTATCTAAGTCCGGTGGAGATGCAAAAAAGATGTTTACAGATAAAGTTGTACCAATATCCGTTAACTACCCCTTCTTTTTCAAGCCAATACAAGACGGAATGGACAGGCCAAAATCAGAACTGGCGTACAGAGTACCGGCTTCAAAGCTCACAAGAAAGTCAATTACGACTACGAGTGAAGTTAAACAATTAGAGGGGCTTGATACAACTATAGATTGGAAGAATACAGGGGACAACAGCTATGATGGTGAAAAACTTAGATTGTTGGTTCATGACGAATCTGGTAAATGGGAAAAACCAGATAATATATTAAATAACTGGAGGGTTACAAAAACAACTCTAAGACTTGGTAGTCGTATCATTGGCAAATGTATGATGGGTTCAACATCCAATGCGCTGGACAAAGGTGGCGAAAATTTTAAAAAACTTTACAATGACTCAGATGTTACCAAACGAAATCGCAATGGACAGACTAGCTCGGGATTATATAGTTTGTTTATCCCTATGGAGTGGAACTACGAGGGATTTATCGATTCTTACGGATACCCTGTCTTTGATACTCCAGAAGAACCCGTCTTTGGAAATGATGGAGAATATATATCCGTTGGAGTAATTGACTTTTGGGAAAATGAAGTTGATGGTTTAAAACACGATAGTGATGGATTAAATGAATATTATCGTCAGTTTCCACGTACAGAAGAGCATGCTTTTAGAGATGAAACTAAAAATAGCATATTTAATTTAAATAAAATATATGAGCAGATTGATTATAATGAAGATGCTTTCAGGTCTGGTGCTGTCATTAAAGGTTCGTTTTCGTGGGAAAATGGAATAAAAGACAGTAAAGTAATATTTTATCCAGATTCTAATGGTAGATTTAATATATCTTGGGTTCCACCTTCAAATCTTCAAAATCGTGTAATAACAAAAAATGGGGCTAAATATCCAGGAAATGAACACGTCGGTGCTTTTGGATGTGACTCATATGATATATCTGGAACAACAGACGGTAGAGGCTCCAAAGGTTCTTTGCATGGCTTGACAAAATTTAGTATGGAGGATGCTCCAGCTAATACATTTTTTTTAGAATATATAGCAAGACCTCAAACAGCTGAAATATTTTTTGAAGATGTACTTATGGCATTAGTATTTTATGGAATGCCATTATTAGCAGAAAATAATAAACCAAGATTATTATATTATTTAAAACGTAGAGGTTATAGAGGTTATTCTATGAACCGTCCTGATAAAAGTATTAATAAACTATCTGTTACAGAAAGAGAAATTGGCGGTATGCCAAACTCTTCTGAAGATATAAAACAAGTTCATGCCGCAGCTATTGAATCATATATTGAAAAATATGTTGGTTTGCAAGAAAATGGCGATTATGGCAATATATATTTTAATAAAACATTAAACGATTGGTCTAAGTTTAATATAAATAATAGAACAAAGTTTGATGCAACAATAAGTTCTGGGCTTGCTATTATGGCTTGCAATAGACATTTATATGAACCTAAAAAAACAATAACTAAGAAAACCTTAGATTTTGGATTTAAAAGATATAATAATCAAGGGAGTATTTCAAAAATAATAAAATAAATGTTACAAACACAAACAAAAGGCATATTTCCGAGCCAAGCAGTTTCAGATAGTGAAAAAAGCAGCCTGCAGTATGGCATGGAGGTTTCTAAAGCTATAGAGGCCGAATGGTTTAAAAGAGACTCTGGTACCGCTCGTTATTTTGCTAATCGTGATAACTTTCATCGTTTAAGATTATATGCTAGAGGCGAACAATCAATACAAAAATATAAAGATGAGTTATCTATTAATGGAGATTTATCTTACTTAAACCTTGATTGGAAACCTGTACCTATTATACCTAAATTTGTAGATATAGTAGTAAATGGCATATCCGAAAGAAGTTATGATATAAAAGCATATTCTCAAGACCCTGCTTCTATTAAAAAAAGAAGCGATTATATGGAGTCTATCATTAAAGATATGCAAACCAAACAACTGGCTGATGAAGTTCAAGCCGAGCTTGGAATGGATATATATGAAAATGATAAAGAAACGCTTCCTGAAACTGAAGAAGAATTAGCTTTGCATATGCAGCTTGAATATAAACAAGCTATTGAAATTGCCCAAGAAGAAGCTATTAATAATGTATTAGACTATAATAAATACGAATTACTTAAAAAAAGAGTAGATTATGATATAACTGTTATTGGAATGGGTTGTACCAAAAATAGTTATAATACATCTGAAGGAATTAAAATTGATTATGTAGATCCCGCTGATATTGTTTATTCTTATACTGAATCACCATATTTTGACGATATATATTATGTTGGTGAAATTAGAAGAGTATCTTTAACAGAACTTAAAAAGCAATATCCAAATTTAACAGATGAAGATATTAAAGACATCGAAGGAAAAGGTAATACTTCTATGATGTATAATAAATCTTATTCTGCAATGGACTCTGAAGATAAGTCTTATGTATATGTAATGTATTTTGAATATAAGACTTTTAAAAATCAAGTATACAAAATAAAAGAAACAGCAAGTGGTGCATCTAAAGCTTTAAAGAAAGATGATAGCTTTAATCCACCAAAAGATCAAAGAGCTAGATTTGAAAAAGTTTCAAGATCTATTGATGTTATTTATGAAGGAGCTAAAGTAATTGGTAGCAATAAACTTCTTAAATGGCAAGTTGCTGAAAATATGACTAGACCAAAGTCTGACACTACAAAAGCGCAATTTAGCTATAATATTGTAGCGCCAAGAATATATAAAGGAGCGGTTGAATCATTAGTAAGTAGAATGACAACATTCGCGGACATGATTCAAATAACGCATTTAAAACTTCAGCAAGTATTATCAAGAATGGTGCCTGATGGAGTATTCTTAGATGCTGATGGTATTGCAGAAATAGACTTAGGTAATGGAACAAATTACAATGCGCAAGAAGCGCTTAATATGTATTTCCAAACAGGTTCTGTTATTGGTCGTTCAATGACCCAAGATGGTGAATTTAACCATGGCCGAGTACCAATTCAAGAACTACAAACCTCAGGAGCTAACGCTAAAATTGCAAGTTTAATTAATTCTTATAATTACTATTTGCAAATGATCCGTGATGTAACCGGATTAAATGAAGCACGAGATGGTTCAACGCCTGATAAAAATGCTTTAGTAGGATTACAAAAACTTGCAGCAGCAAATTCTAATACAGCAACAAGACATATTTTGCAAGCTGGATTATACTTAACTTTAAAAACCGCCGAAGCCATAGCGCTTAGAATATCTGACGTGCTTGAATATTCTAATACTAAAAATAGTTTTATTCAAAGCATTGGAAAACACAATGTTGGTGTATTAAAAGATTTAGATGAATTGCATTTGCATGATTTTGGTATATTTTTAGAATTATCACCAGATGAAGAAGAAAAGCAATTATTAGAAAATAATATTCAAATGGCATTAAGTAAAGAACAAATTTATCTTGAAGATGCTATTGATATTAGAGAAATAAAAAATCTTAAACTTGCTAATCAACTTCTTAAAATACGTAGACGTAAAAAAATGGAGGCTGATAGAGCAATGCAAATGGAAAACATTCAAGCTCAATCTCAATCTAATGCCGCTGCCGCGCAAGCTGCCGCACAAGCTGACGTTCAAAAACAACAAGCAATTACACAATCGAAAGTACAGCTTAAATCCGCAGAATATGAGTTAGAAATGCGAAAATTAGAAAAAGAAGCATTGCTTAAAAAAGAACTTATGATGCATGAGTTTGAGCTAAATAAGCAGCTTAAAGAACTAGATTTACAAGTGATTAAAGATAGAGAAGCTTATAAAGAAGATCGTAAAGATGAAAGAACTAAAATTCAAGCTTCGCAACAATCTGAACTTATAGAGCAAAGAAAAAATAATACACCACCAAAATCATTTGAATCAGCTGGATTTGATACACTTGGTGGATTTGGCTTAGAGCAATTTGAGCCAAGGTAACGTAAGTTACATTTTTTATTAATTTTATAATATTATATTATGTCAGAAGAAACAGCTAAAGTTGTTGTCGATGAACAACCGACAGCAGCTGAAAAAGAAGAAAAAGTTTTAGAATCAGCCGGTGTTGATACTAAGGCTGAAGAAGGAGTCTATAAAGTAGACTTAAGAAAACAAACTAAAACAGAAGAAAATGCCGTTCAAGAACAAAGCACAGAAGAAAGCGTGTTGGGCAGCGTACAGCAGAGCGAAGAAAGCGGGGAAAACCCCGAAATGGAACTGCAAGAAGTGGGAGAAAGAAACGAAAAAGAAACTGAAGTAGTCTTAGAAAAAATAGAAGATACTGAAGATGCTGAACCCACAAAGCCCGAAGAAGTTACAAAAGAAGATGTAATTCAAGAGGCGGCAAAATCAAATGAAATTGAACTACCAGAAAATATTCAAAAGGTAGTTGATTTTATGAATGAAACAGGTGGCACATTAGAAGATTATGTCCGATTAAACGCGGATTATAGTAATGTTGATGAATCCACTTTATTATATGAATACTACAAGCAAACTAAATCTCATTTAGATAAAGATGAGATTGATTTTTTAATTGAAGATTCTTTTTCGTATGACGAAGACGTAGATGAAGAAAGAGATATTAAAAGAAAAAAGTTAGCTTATAAAGAAGAAATTGCAAAAGCAAGAAACTTTTTGGAAGATTTAAAGGGTAAATATTACGAAGAAGTCAAGTTGAATTCTAAGTTAAACCCCGATCAACAAAAAGCTGTTGACTTTTTCAATCGATATAGCAAAGAAAGATCTGAGTCAGAAGCTATTGAGCAAAAACAAAAGCAACATTTTGACAAAGTAACTAATGAGGTATTTAACGAAAATTTCAAAGGTTTTGATTTTAAAGTTGGTGACTCTAAATTTAGATACAAAGTGTCAGATGTAAACTCGGTAAAAGAAGTGCAAAGTAATATTATGAATGTTGTAAGTAAATTCTTAGACGGAAATAATATGTTATCCGATGCGCAAGGTTACCACAAAGCATTGTTTGCTGCTCAAAACGCTGATGCACTTGCAAATCATTTTTATGAGCAAGGAAAAGCAGATGCAATTAAGCAAATTTCAGCTGAATCTAAGAATATAAACATGGATGCGCGAAAAAGCCCAGTTGTTGAAGCAGGCGGAATAAAAGTGAGAGCAATTGCCGGTGATGATTCTTCTAAGCTAAAAATTAAACTTAGAAAATAATTTAAAAAATAATTACAATGGCAGTTATTACTCCAACTGGCGGTGCGAACTTAAATGCTGTTCCAGCTCCAGTTAAACAAACATTATCTACAAACTACCTTTCTTTTACAGGTGGTGCAAACGATTGGTCTCAGCAATATTTACCAGAATTATATGAAGCAGAAGTAGAGCGATATGGTGATCGTTCAGTTTCTTCTTTCTTACGTATGGTAGGTGCTGAAATGCCAATGACTTCTGATCAGGTTGTATGGTCTGAGCAAGGAAGACTACATTTATCTTATGCAGGTACTCTTGTTGCCGCTACTGGTGTTATCACCGCTAACGGGCATGCAGTACGTGTTGGACAAACTATCGTAATTTCTGATGGTTCTACTACTGTTAAAGCTTATGTTTCAGCTACTACTACAAATACTATTACTGCAAAACGTTATGATAAAGCAGCTTTCACAACTGATTCTGACTTTTCTGATGGTGCTGTAAACCTATTTGTTTATGGTTCTGAATTTGCTAAAGGAACTACTGGTATCTCTGAATCAGTTACTCCTTCTTTCCAATCTTTCACTAACCAACCAATCATCATCAAAGACAAATACGAAGTATCTGGATCTGATGCATCTCAAATTGGATGGGTTGAAGTAACTGGAGAGTCTGGACAATCTGGTTATTTATGGTATCTAAAAGCAGAAGGTGACACTCGCACTCGTTTCGAAGATTATCTTGAAATGGCTGTAGTAGAAGGTGAAACCGCTGCTGCTGGTTCTGGTGCTGCTGGAATTACAGGTATTAAAGGAACTGAAGGATTATTTGCCGCTATTGAAGACCGTGGTCACGTAACTGCTGGTGTTGATGGCAACGATCCTGCTGAAGATCTTTCTGATTTCGATGAAATCCTTAAGAAACTTGACAAGCAAGGTGCTATTGAAGAAAACATGCTTTTCTTGAATCGTGCTGTATCATTGAACATTGATGATATGCTTGCTGCTCAAAACTCTTATGGTTCAGGTGGTACTTCTTACGGTGTTTTCTCAAACAGCGAAGATATGGCCCTTAACTTAGGATTTAGCGGATTCCGCAGAGGTTCTTATGACTTTTACAAAACTGATTGGAAATACTTAAATGACGCTTCTACTCGTGGACTAGTTACTGACATCCGCGGAGTATTGGTGCCTGCAGGTACTTCAACAATCTACGATCAAACATTAGGTAAAAACATCAAGCGTCCATTCTTGCACGTACGATACAGAGCTTCTGAAGCTGATGATCGTCGTATGAAGTCTTGGACTACTGGTTCAGTAGGTGGAGCTTACACATCTGATTTAGATGCTATGGAAGTACACTATCTATCTGAAAGATGTCTAGTGGTACAAGGTGCTAACAACTTTATGTTGTTAAACTAATAGTACATTTTTTAAGAATGCCCCTGATTAAGTTCAGGGGTACTTCTTATTTTTTTAATTATTTAATCTTATTATATCATGGCAAAAGAAGCTACATCTGCTCCTAAATGGGAAATTAAGGACAGAACTTATTATTTAAGAGGTGGTAAAGCCCCTTTAACATATACAATCAAAAGCAAAAATATATTTTATTTTGACGAAGCATCTGCTGAAGAAAGAGAATTAAAATATACTATTAATCAAAAAACTCCATTTGTTGATGAGTTTAAAGGTGCTGCTAGATTGGGACACATTGTTTTTACAGATGGTCAATTATACGTACCTAAAGAAAAACAAACATTACAAAAATTATTATCATTATATCATCCAGACAGAAACAAAGTTTATTTAGAATTTGATGCTGTTGAAGACGCCGAAGATGATCTTGATATTTTAGAATTAGAAATTGAAGCATTAAATATTGCCGCTTCAATGGATATTGACCAAGCAGAAGCAATAATGCGTACTGAGCTTGGAAATAAAGTATCTAAGATGACTTCTAAGGAGATTAAAAGAGATTTATTATTATTTGCTCGTAATTCACCAAGTTTGTTCTTAGAACTCGCTAATGACGAAAATATTAGTATCAGAAATGTTGGGATTAGAGCGGTTGAAGCTGGTTTAATTTCACTTTCAGAAGATCAAAGAACATTTAAGTGGGCTAGCACAGGTAAAAAGCTTATTACTGTTCCTTTTGAAGAAAACCCATATTCTGCTTTAGCGGCTTTCTTTAAAACAGATGATGGTATTGATGTATACAAATCAGTTGAGAAAAAACTCAAATAGTTGCATTATGGTGGTTAGGCCGCTTTAATGCGGCTTAATCATTATAAATAATAAATTAAAAATATGATTAGCATAGATACGGTTTACCAAAGAGTACTCGCTATTATTAATAAAGAAAATAGAGGGTATCTTACTCCGCAAGATTTTAATCTATTTGCCAACCAAGCACAGTTAGAAATATTTGAACAGTATTTTTTCGATCTTAACCAATATGGTAGAATAAAAGAAAATAATACAGAGTATGCTAATCTTTATAAAATAATAGAAGAAAAACTGAGTAAGTTTAAAAAAGAAGCAAATTTAACATATTCAACAGACTACTTTCAGTTACCTTCTGATTTCCATAAGTTAGGTACAGTAATATATAATAATACTGTAGAAGTTGAAAAAGTAGATAGAAAACAACTTATGGATTACCAAGGCTCAAAACTTACACAGCCTGATACATTAAATCCTTTATACATACAAAACGCTACAAGCAGTTCTAATAACTGGGGGCTTAAAATATACCCAACAACTATAAATGCAAATATTTCTTGTACATATGTTAGAAAACCCGCTGCGGTTGAATGGGCTTATACTAATGTAGCTGGAACTGCATTATATAATGCTTCTAATTCTACAAATTTTGAATTACACGAATCTGAAGAAGTTGGGTTAGTATTTAAAATATTATTATATGCTGGATTAAATATAAAAGAAGCTGATGTAATACAAATAGCAGACGCTAAAGAAACTAAAAAGATAACTCAAGAAAAGTCATAGTAGATGGGACTAATAACACAAACAGCAAGACAGTATTATAGCGTTACTGAAAAATTTACAGGAACAGGTTCTTTAAATACATTTACGTTAACGTTTGACCCACTGCCAAATTCAATAGATGATTTTATAATATATATAAACAGTCAAGAAATTGACGATAGTAATTATACATATAATAATAGCACTGGAGTTATTGACTTTACTCCGTCTTCACCACCACCGTTAAATGCCGCAATAGAAGTAACATTAAAAACTCAAAAGCATGGCAGCTACCGATATATATCTATTGATGACATAGTAAATAACTTTATAGTATCTTATGTCGGGGATGATAAAATTATTCCAACAGCAAAAAGA
>Ga0255751_10001049_pt1 | contig 26299 bp, 19 predicted proteins | sample 071ome_20_FD_179951 | JGI IMG/M metagenome (GOLD analysis project Ga0255751, IMG submission 179951) | Coastal salt marsh microbial communities from the Groves Creek Marsh, Skidaway Island, Georgia - 071412BT metaG (version 2) | ecosystem: Environmental > Aquatic > Marine > Intertidal zone >... | reverse complement strand
ATGATCTCCGTGGTGAACTGAACAACCTCAACCGTGAACCTGTTGCAGTTGGTGGTGGTTACAGTGATGAAGATGAGGATGACGCTATGTCCTACTTCCAGAAACTGGCTGAAGAGTGAGTAAACCTCCCACCTTCTGGCGATGGTGGGCTAAATCGTTAGGTGAGAAACCTTCTAAGTGTGATCGTGAGTCTGATACCATTGCTGTCATTCGCACGATCATTTTTCTTACATATCTCATTACCAACATGTTCATTGTTGCTGGAGTAGTGAGACACTGGAACGATGTGCCGGCCACCAAAAACGCTACTTGTTTCCAAAAATAGCGGAAAAAAAATTCTGGGGCTTTTTGACCTGTCAGGGTCAGCCCCAGTTTTTTGTAGCCATATACTGCGCGGTATATGGCAAGTTATACGATTCTTGTATTTTCGGTCTTTTTTAATGAATTGTTGACATATTGAGAAGATCTTCCATATTTCATAATCGCATCAAAGTCTCTTAATACCTTATCTACGAACTCTGTTTTCACAAGATCAATTACACGCTTTTCGTTATTTTTTTGTACTTCCCATTCAAAATAAGATACAGACTTAATAGGTGACACCGTTCTAACTTGACCACCTTTTAAATAGTCTACTTTAAAGTTTTCATCTACAATCTGACCACCTTTTACAATCAACTGATTTGAAAAATCACGATATTCCGTGGTTTCGTAATGATGAATTTCTACCAGTTGTTGAGGAGTGTATTTGTCATTTAAGTAGATATTAAGATCATACTCAGTCATTGGCCAATCATTTTTAATGTCGATGATATTGTTAGCTGTCAACACCAACCAATCAAGACTTGCAGATCCGTAATATTTTTCTGCAACGTTATCTGGTCTTTCATCACCAATAACGTTGTATTTTGTGAAAAGAACGAAATTACCAAAAAAGTCTTCTCTGATCTTTGTTCTGCGCCAAAGATTCTTGACACGAACCGTATCTCCACTACTCTGTCTATCGTTTAACAGAGATGGATAGTCTATTTCTGGAAGTTTTCTAAAATAGTTAGACATTAGAATGCTACGTCGTCTTCGTTACCAACGGTCAGATAGTCACTATCATATAGAGGAACAAGTTCGGAGAATGCTAAAGTAACAATGGTGGTGACTGGTTGACTGTCACCGTCATATGCTGCCCATCTACCAGCTTCACCTGTGTAGTCAACAGATACATTAGTTAGGGCACAAGTCTTGAACTTATTTAATCCCTTAATGTTGTTACCAATACCAGTTCCTATAGAACCTCTCTTTTTGTATTCGAGACGGAATACGTCTGGTGTTCCTAGAAGTAAGTTATCACCAGTTTCGTTGAATCCACCGAATGAGACACCTTTTTTGACTGCGGATCTCTCTTTCAGAGCTCTAATGATTTGACGAACTCTTGCAGATTCTGGTGCGCTTCTTGGTGTGAATCTAACAGTAAACTGGAATGTTCTAAGTGCAGGACCAGTGAACAATAGTTCAAGATTTGGGTTTTCAATAACTCCACCAAGACGTGTGATTGCTTGGTTGACATCAACATTGATACCTAAACCACTCAGAGCACCTGCTAATTTGTTTGCAGCAAATCTTCTTCTAATAAATTTGTTTTTGAGTGCGTTGAGTCCTGCACTACCAAGTCCTCCAAGTAAAGCTGCACCAGTTTCAAAACCATCTTGTAACGCACCTGCAGCTCCTTCTGCACCTGCAGCACCACCTTCACTTAATAAAGCACCTGCAACTGCTTGTGCAGCTTCGCCAGATGTACTGGTCATTTGCCCAGGACCCCAGTTCACACTGTTTTGATCCCGAATTGCATTGGGGATAGGGATTTGAATGATTTCTCTTGCTTTTTCTTGTCTTGCTGTTTGGCCTTGATTGGTGGCTGCTCCGATTGTTGGTAATCCACCTGCCTTATAACTAAAAATCCTAATCTGGAGATAGTCTTGTTCGTTTGTATCCATATCTATTGGATACTTGAGAACATCATTTCCACCAATTAATCTATCAGCAGTTCCTGGTGTTTCTAAACCAGGGACTGTTCTATTTGCTCCTTGGAAGGCATCAATCAAGTCTGATCCAAATTGTGCAGCACCCTCTGCGATTGTCTGTGTGTTACCAAAACCAGAAAGTAGAGTATCTGGTTGAAGTGGTGGTAGAGTTGCGTCACCTACTAGATCTACTCTTGCCTTTTGTAGGTTATTGATCGCGGTGTTGTTTGAGGCTCTTAATAGTGATGCTCCACCATTAGCTTCAATCAAGTCAGCGTTCCAACCTTCACCTTGGTTTGCTTCTGGGATATCCGTATAGCTTTTTAGTGAACTTGCGTCTTTAATTTGAAATAATGTAGTTCCTTCATTATTTTGAAATTCTTGATTAGTCGCTTTGATTACTGAGTATGTATCAGCAACTGCATCAACTTTGACGTAATATGTCGTCTGAGTGCCTGGAACTTTAAGTAAACCAGCACTTGAAATTTTCTCTTCTGCCATTACTTATCCCTCCATACTCTGTAGGATGGATACTCAACTCCATTTGGAGTGACAAATTTTTCTACGGGTAACAGTGACACGTCAGCCATCTCTGATTCTGGTACTCTCATCATGCCACCTTGTATCCCACCAAAGTAATACCTGTGTAAGGTTTTATTGGGTACAACTACACCATCTCCACTATTTAGAAGAGATAACGCAACACCTTGTCTTAGTTTAGGTGCCAAATAATGTAGGTTTGCTCCCAGAAAACCATCTGGGAAAGTATTAATTATGTATGTAACTGGGAACTGGTCATAATACTTCAGTCGATTGGGTTTTGTTGCGATGTAATTAAAGAAGTACATCTCCCCAGCTTCTGCTGGACCTGACTGATCTCTATCACTGTCTGGATCGTCATACTCAAAACCCTGATAGTTCTGAAGAACTTGTGCCAAGGTGCCACGATACCAATCGCGGCTGCGATTCTTATTACCTGTTTGAGATTTGACGATGGACGCGATACTCATTTAATACCTAGTTCTTTCTCAGTAAAGATCTTGAACTCCCAGAGACGATCATCACAAAATTCTTTACAAGCTTTCCATTTAGCTTGATTCGTACCCCATGTATAGACTTCATTGACCCAAGTCTTTGTTTTCTTGGGTGGATTGGGGTTTGGTTCTTTGCACTGTTTTGCGGGTTTGATCTCCACAACCATTCGGCGCATTTTGCCAGTTGCATCGATGTATTTGATGTAGAAATCTGGGAAGTACCTTCTTTTCTTTCCTGTCACTGGATCCTTGTATGGAACAAAAAACTCTTCACTACCCCATTCAAGAATATTTTCATTATCATCACAGTATTTCATGAATTTTCTTTCCCAAAGAGACCTATAAACCACGTTTGTGGGATCACCTTTATATTTCTTTGGATTGGAAGGCTTATACTTCCCCTTATAACTCATAAATAACTCTTAACTGGCTGATATCTATTTAGAACCCATGCCTTTCGGTCCAAGACGATATCGAATAGACGATATCCGTTCCAGATTTCAAACTGTTGCACTTGATAACACATATCAAGTGTATTTCGACATGAACTCTTACGTCGTTAATGCAGCTAAAGAAAGGGGAATTGATCAAAGATTTTTGACGGAAGATCTTGGATTATATGTTTCCGATGCTGTTCTCCCAGGATCAAGTTTCGGTGACATTGAAGTTGCTGGTGATCGTCAGGGTATTACTGAGAGAGTTGCATTTTCTAGAATCTATGATGATGTGACTTTCAGTTTCTATGTGGATAGAGACTATAAAGTCTTGAAGTTCTTTGAATCTTGGATTGAACTTGTGAATCCTTTGTCTGGATCACAGAGTAGAAACAGTCAAGTAATGAGACTGAATTATCCAGACACTTATAAGTGTGCGATGAAGATATACAAATTTAATAAAGATAGATTTAGTCGTGGACCACAAACACAGAATGAACTTGAGTTTGATTCTTTGAATAGAATTTCTATGATTGGTTATAACTTCTTCAGAGCCTGGCCATATTCTATTGCCTCTACACCTGTAAATTATAATGGATCAAATGTGTTACAATGCAATGTAACCTTTAGATATGATCGTTATATCGTGGATAATGTTACTATCAATAGAAGTTCTAATGTAAGTCCTGCTTCCATCTTAGAACAACAAAGACTCTTCGAACAGAACCTTCTTGAATCCACTGGTGGTGGTATTGCACTGACTGGTGCTGGAACTGCACAAGAACTTTTTGAGATCAATAATATTGGTGGAGCTTTTGGTGGTCCACAAGAAGGAAATACTCCTGAAGCTTTCCAAGGTAACTTCAATGTTGGAGTTGACATCGGATAATCGCTCTAAATAAATCACTGACTTCCTTATCATGCCTTTACCTACAATTTCAACCCCTACCCATGAACTGACTTTACCATCAACAGGAAAGACAGTTAAGTATAGACCTTTTTTAGTCAAAGAAGAGAAAATCCTTATTCTTGCGATTGAGAGTGGAGATCTCAAAGACATCACAAGAGCTATTAAGGATGTGTTGAAAAATTGCATTCTTACCAGAGGTATCAAGGTGGATTCACTTCCTACCTTTGATATTGAATATCTGTTCTTAAATATCCGTGCAAAGTCTGTTGGTGAAAGTGTTGATATTATTGTGACCTGTCCTGATGATGGTGTCACTGAGGTTCGCACACAGATCTATATTGATGAGATTGAAGTGAAGAAAAACAAGGATCATACCACTGACATCCAAATTGATGACAACTACACTCTGAGAATGAAGTATCCATCCTTGGAACAGTTCATCAGTGAGAACTTTAACTTCAAGGGTGATACTGATGATACCTTTGCTCTTGTAGCATCTTGCATTGATATGGTCTACAGTGAAGATGAAGCCTGGTCTGCTTCAGACTGTACCAAGAAAGAACTCATCACATTCATCGAACAGTTCAACTCTTCTCAATTTAGAGAGATTGAAAAGTTCTTTGATACTATGCCCAAACTTTCACACACTGTTGTTGTGAAAAATCCAAACACGGGTGTTGATAATGAAGTGACGTTAGAGGGACTGTCAAGTTTTTTCGCCTAAGTATGGCTCAGATGAGTGCTGAGTCATACTACGAACTTAATTTTTCGTTGATGCAGTACCATAAATACTCTTTGACGGAAATTGAAAACATGATGCCGTGGGAGAGAGACATCTATGTATCTCTTCTTAGAAACTATCTTGAAGCTGAGAAACTCAAACAACAACAAGAACACGGTCTCGGTTAATGGCAGTAGGATTAGGAGCGTTATTTAATAATATCTTGAAACTTGGCGTCAAGGAAGGCGCCAAGAAAAGTATAGCTAATAAACTGTTTGGTCAACCAGAACCTCAGGGTGATCAACTATTAGACATTGTAGAAGAAGAGAGAAGACAGAGAGCCCTAGAGTTTATCGGTGGTGGTGGTCCAAATTATTATCAAGATCCTGCTGATGATGCTCCTAACATCATGTTGCCTGAACCATTGGTTCAGACACCTACCAGTGATATTGTTCCACAACAAACTGTTATTCCTCAAATTATTGAGGCACCAAGATCTGCGGTTAGTCGTACTGTAGCTGGTATTGTAGAAGAGATTGATCGTATCAATGGGAATATTGCAGCAATCACGAGGGCAATGGCCGATAGTGCTGCTTTGGAGAAGAAATATCGTGATGAGATGATCAAGGATCGTGAGGAACTCCTTGCACAAAGAGGAAAATACAGATCACAAAGAAGAGCTACAAGAAGAAGAGCCACTGCAAGAGATTTCTTCAAACCACTTAGAAGATCTGCTGCAAGAGTTGGTGGTGGACTTCGCAACTTAGGAAACGCAGCCCTGATGGGACTGGGTATTGAAACTGCTGCATTTGTTGTCAAAGCCCTTGAGAAGTTCATGGGTGGTGGGGATCCAAATACAACACCAACTGCAAAAGGTGCTGATGACTTATTCAGTGCCATTTCTGGTGGTGAAGGTGGTATCAACTCATATAACACTGGAACTGCTGGAAGTCAGGCTGGATATACTCCACCAAGTCCAATTTCTGAAATGACCTTTGGTGACATCATGGATGCCCAAGATGCAGGTCAATTATTTGCAGTTGGTAAATATCAAATCACTCCAGACACGATGAAAGGTTTTGTGAGTGGTATGAACATCAAGAGAACTGATGTTTTCAATGAGGCCAATCAAGACAAGTTTAGAGAATATGTCGTAACTAAAAAGAGACCTAAGATTGGACAATACTTAGCTGGTTCTAAGAAGATTAGTAGAGATGAAGCTCTCTTAGAACTTGCTGCTGAGTTTGCATCTGTTGGTGTTCCTTATGATATGAAACAGGGTGAATATTCTCGTTATGATCCTGGTCTGGGTGGTCCTGTTCCAAGTAGAAACATTAAAGCTGGTGAGAGTTTGTATGTTGGATATGGTGGAAACCGTGCGAGTAAAGATCTTGGACCAGATAGATTAGGACCACTTCTTGACAAGGCCAGACAGAAGGCAATGAGGGGTGGTGGTAGTAATGGTCCTGTAGAACCTCCAGCTGGAAATGGTGGGGAACAATCATCCGCCTCATTTACCCCAATGTCAAGTCAGATTGCTATGGGTGGTGGTATTGGTCCTAAGAGCTCAAATGTAACCATTCTTGACCGAAGAGTTGCCGTTGCTCTCCGTGGTCAAGGTGGTGGAGTTGCTCAATCTACGGAAATTCCAGATCGTGATCCTGGTGGTGGTGGACTTTATGAAAACTATATGGGGGTTGCATAAGACATGGCTTTTAATCCATTCCGCGACCTAGATCCAAATGATAGAGAACGTGCCATTCAACAATTGGGTGGTGCAAATAACACTGACTTGAATGTCATTCGTAATAGACTTAGAATAACCACATCTTTAACTAAGGGTATTGTTGATCTACTGAAGAGAAATAATAATACCTTTAAACAAGATCTTGATAGAATTAAGTTATTAGATCGTAGACTGAAGAGAGTTATTCCAATCATTCCTGGAATGGCTGGGGTTGCTGGTTCTGTCTTTGGTAGACCTCAACGTGGCCCAGAGTCGGGTGGTGGTTTTCCTGGTCTGGGTGGATTGCCTGGTGGTATTCCTTCGGGTGGCGGTAGACCAAGACCTCCTGCTCCAACACCAGTTCCATCTGAAGTACCAGTACCAGAGACAGAGGAAAGACGTGAACAAGAAGTAGAAACTCCCGAAGAAGTCGCTGCAAGAAAGAAAAGAGAGGAGAAGTTAAAGAAAGCCAACGAACTGGTTGAAGCTGGAAAAATTCAGGAAGCTTCAGAAATTCTCAGGGAAATGGAAGAGGAACTGGGAATAGTAGAACCATATGTACCACCCCCAGTTCTTATTCCAGACCCAAACAGGCCTGGTCAAGCAATTCCAGTTCCTTCTGATCCTGGAGTTACTCCAATTTATGTTCAAGACGTTGTACAGGTCTTGCAGGAAGAGAGAGAAAAGACTGGTAAAGGTCAAATTTATCAAACTCCAGATGGATTTTTAGTCTCTGTTGACAAAAATGGAAGTGTAAAGGTTGTTAGTCCAAAACAAATCAATGACCAAAGAGAGGCGATCAGGTCTAATCCTGGTGCATCTATTTTGATCATTAGCCAAGCTCTTTTGGATGTTGTACCAGGTGGTAGAGCGCCTGTAAGAGAGAGGGGTGGTAAGTTTGGTCAACGTCCTACTGGTGGAACTAAACCACAAGTAACTAATTTGAATAGAGTTCGAAGTAGAATTGTTCAGGTTAGAACTGATAGACTTAGAAGACGTATTGCTCAAGAGAGAGCAGCAACCCGTAATGCTAAAAGAAAAGAGGAAAGATCAAACCGATACAGGGAAACAGTATTAAGACGCCAACAACAAGAGGCAGAAAGAAGAAGAAGGAAAGAAGAGCAAGAAGCAAAAGAAGGCGAAGAGATAATTCGTCAGGCACAACAAGCGGAACTCGATCCAGACCTTGCGGCTCTTGGTGTAGATCCTAATGATCCAGCAGCACGTGCTGCCGCTGAGGCGGACATCGCCGCAGCTGAGAATGAACCCCCTCCAGTAAGAGGAACTGGTGGTCTTGCGGGATTGGCCCGTAAAATCCCAATGGAGGCCGTTTCTGATTACACTGCGGCTTCCAAAACACTCACCAACTTTATTCCATCTCTTCGTGTTATTGGTAAAGATCTTAAAGTTGCCCCTGGTACTCTTGGTGATTTCCTTGGATTGAACAACCCAACTGTTAGAAACAATTTTGTTGATTATCTTGAGGGTATTGGTAGAGTTGGTAAGTCAGTAACGATTGGTGGAAAACCTGCATATGATCCAGATAATTTACCTGTCAATGTAAACTTTATTAGAGATATTCTCAGGGCTGTTGGTCTTCCAACTCTTGATAACCAAGGAAACATTGTAAGAGAAAATCCTCAGGGATTGATTGGTACAAAGACCATGGGATTTATCTACAACTTTATGAAGACAAAACAGGGTCTTCCTGTTAAAGATTTGTTGGATGAATTGTTTATTAGAGACAAGATCTCTCCAGATGCCTATGGTATCTTTATGCAGAAAACCATGGATGATATTGAGAAGGGTCGTGTTGAACAACCTGGAGAAATCTATCCTGGTTTCAAACTTGACCCTAACTTGAAATTCGAAGGTCAGGAGAGTTTCCAGTCATTAAATATAGATACATCTGGAGACACTCAGATCGTCATTGTTCTCACAGGTCCTAAACCAGCCAACGCCTAATGTCATACATCAAGGATATTCGTTTCAATACTTTTAGACTTACAGATCTGGAGGGCAATCCAGCTGACGTTGGTGGAGAGATCAATGCGATCTTGAACTTTGATTATTATGAAAGTATCTTCCAACCAAACATAAACGTCACTGCTGTTCTTGCGGGTACGGATCAAATTCTTGCATCTAGAAAGTTCAAAGGTACTGAAACAATGTCCTTTGAGATTGCACACCCAACTGGAACTTTGTCTTTTGATGATCTTTCTGTATCATCAACACAACAGAACGACAGTAGTTCTACTTCTACTCTTTATACTATTCTTGCAACTAATCCAGACGCCTATAAGAACTACTCAAACAAACTCACACAGAGATTTGATCCAAAAGCCCCAATCAGTACACACGTTTCAAGTATTTTGAATACTCTTGGAACATCTAGACCTGTATATATTGAAGATACTGCAAACTCTTATGGGTTCTATGGTAATCACTGGACACCTTATAAAGCTCTGTATTGGTTAGCAAAGAGATCTGCATCTGGAACTGGTAGTGATGATGGATCTGGAACATCTAGAGTTGGATTTACATTTTATGAGACTGCTGATGGATATAGGTTTGAAAGTATTGATACTATTGCTTCTAATGCAAAGACCAATGTAATTGAGTTCTTCAGACAGAGTGATGTTGTTGACGAGAATGAGGACTTCAACATATACAACATGAGGTTTGAGAAAGATCAAAATATACTTGACCAAATGGCAAAAGGCATGTATAGTGACAGTGCCAAATATTTTAACGTTCATAGTTTAGCTCAAGGTTTTAAAGTTCCTGGTCAAGAACTGAGTTACGCAAACAAAGTTTTCTCTGGTCAATCACATTTTGGTAGTGAAGGCATTGCCAACTACTCTTTTAATGATTCGATGAATTTTGATAGTGTTCAGTTCTTTGTTGATGGGACAATGAAAACCGATGGTCAAATGAAATATGATGATTCTGGAGATGGTGAAGACAACATTCACAAGACCAAAGCCCAATCAAGAATGAGATATGCATCAATCATGTCTAGATCATTGAGGGCAACGGTTCCGCTTAACTTCAGACTCAAAGCAGGTCGTGCCATCGACATCTCACTCATTCAAAGTGGTGTTGGTGAATCAAAACACCAAAGTGGCACCTACATCATTAAAGACTTGAGACATAACATTGAAATGACCGATGATGGCATTAAAGGATTTACACATCTTAGACTCCTAAGTGATTCTTATGGTGTTGACAGTAATGCCACAACAAACAACTTTCTTGAGTAAATAGTTCAATACGAAACAAAACAATGGAAAACATCGACAAGCACATTCAGCAAGATGAGGAACTTCTGAGTGATCCTACCATTTCACCACAGTCGCGCCGTCATACTGAAGAAGAGTTAGAAGCACTGAAAGCATATAAAGAAAATCATCCTGGTGAGACACACGATCCCACACCACTTGAGCTGTATTGCGACACCCATCCTGACGCTTCTGAGTGTAGGGTCTACGACGACTGATAAATAAAAAAAACTTTGTCTTATAGATGGTAGATCTACTTGAAGGTTCAGTAAACTTTGGATCTGAAGTCAAATGGTGGATCGGGGTTGTTGCTCCCCGATCTGCCTGGGCTGATGGTGGAAACTACGATAACGACAAAGACTATGGTAACAAACAAAATAAGGGTAAAGTAGAGGGAATATACTACAACCGTGTAAAGGTTAGAGTGGTTGGGTATCATGACCAGATTGCTAACCCTTATGATTTACCTTGGGCTAACGTCATGGCATCTCCCATGATGGCAGCTGGTTATGGTGGTCTAGAACAAAACCACATGTTGCGTGGTGGTGAAAGTGTTTTTGGTTTCTGGGCTGACGGTGAGGATGAACAGAAACCAGTGATTATGGGTGTCTTCTATAGACACGTTACTGCTGAAGATGCTGGTCCACCACCACAAGGAAAACAGGCTCCATTAAAGAATGGAAACGCACAACAACAACCTGATGGAACTTTCAAACCAAAAGGAACGACGGAAATTGTAACTGGTCGAAAAATTTCTATCAACCAGAGAGGAACTGTAAGATTAGTTCTTAACCAGAAGAGTGCTGAGAAAAAAGAAGAATCTGTATCTCAAGCTGCGGAAGTTAGTGATGATCAGTTAGCTATAGGTGCATCAAAACCAACATGTAAGAGGGATAATGCGATTGGTGAGATTACTCATCAACTTAATGAGTTCTCCAAAATTCTCATCACTGCACAAAACTATGCAAACTTCTATGTGAATGGTGTAACAGGAGTTCTTCAAAATCTTCAGGGTGAGATTGATCTTATCGCTTCTAAAATTGCAAAGATCATGACAGGTCTTTTCAATGGTGTTCGTGATTGGATCTTTGCTGAGATTGGGAAAAGAATTTCTAACTTCATTAACAGTGTTCTTCCAGAGGAAGTCAAACCCATTTTTGGTTTGAGTTTGAAAGAGATCATGGATACAATCTATTGTATCTTTGAAAATCTGATCAAATCTCTACTGAAGACAGTTAGTGACTTCTTATCTGCATTGGTTGGTAAGATGGTCAATGCACCAATCTGTGCAGCAGAACAGTTTGTTGGTGGTCTTTTAAATCAACTCAGTCAAGGTATTAGTGATGCAATTTCACCAATTCTGAATAGTCTGAGTAGTAGTCTTGGTGGTGCTCTTGGAAAGGTAAATGAGATCATTGACAAGGCTCTGAATTTCGTTGGTCTTATTTACAACTTCATTGGTTGCGATGAGTTCAAGTGCCCACAACCATCTAGATGGGATAACACACTTGGACCATCTCAATCAGAACGCGATAATGCAAACAAAATCTTCAAGAGTATTTCACTTCTCAATATTCCTACCGCGTTTGATGAGAATGGAAATCCAAAACAAACTCTTGGTGGTTTCTTAGATGAGGCTGGTGAGAATACCAGTAGTATCTTTAATCTGACCCCAGGTCAACAACAAAGTGCTGCTGAGGTTGCAGCTCTGGTTGGTGGTTGTGAAACTCGTGTTCTACGTTGTGGTCCACCAACTATTCAAATCTTTGGTGGAGATGGTATTGGTGGTTTTGCCAATGCGGTTGTAAGTAATCTTGGAGACATCATTGGTGCTGATGTAATTGAGAGAGGACTTGGGTATTCACCAGAGAGACCACCATATGTCACATTCAAAGATGCTTGTGGAAATGGAGCTGGTGCAAGAGGTCGTGCAATCATTGGAGCTGATGGTGGTATCGACCGAATTGTGATTGATTATGGTGGATATGGTTATCTCAATAACTTTGGTGATGTGATTACAACCGAAGGAACCATTCCTGGAACGCCTGTAGATGGTGAAGAATTGGTTGGTCAAATTGATGATGTGATTGTCACGAACCCAGGAAACAGTTATAATCCTGGAGACACAATTACAGTTGGTAATGGTGCTGTCTTGAATCCAATCGTCAATAATGGTTATGTTGTTGATGTTGAGGTTGTTAATCCTGGACTTGGATTCACTGAGCTCCCAGACATTGAAATAAATAGTGAAACTGGAGTTGGTGCAGCCTTTAGACCAGTTCTCAAGTTCACCAGAGTTGACGAACTCTCTCAACCACTTGACCCAGGTAAAGTTGTCCAAGTTATTAACTGCGTATCAAGATAATGGGAAAAATTAAAGACGATCTAGATTTTGAAAATAAAAAGAATTATAGAATTGATGGTGGTCAAGATACTCCCTATGGTCGGTTAAGTTACAGAGTTCTTACCAAGAATGGTAATAGCTTTGGATTTTATGATAATGGTGAGAGTGGAGAGGATATCCAAGAGACTACAAGTGGTAAGTCTGTAGAGGCTGTTGGTAATAAAATCAAAAAGTCTAAGACTGCACTAGAGGATCCTCTTGTTCCTGCGAAAGTTATCAACGCAAAACATGGTGACATTATTCTCAACGCGGAAGATGGAAATATTATCCTGAAAGCTGATAACATCCTGATTGAGGCTGATGGTACTCGTGATGACGGTGATGGTGACATCCTAATCAAAGCTAATAAAGGTATTCGTGTTGATGCACCTGATGTTAGACTTGATGCTGGACAACTGAGAATGATGGCTAAAAAAGATTTTACTCTGGTTGGTAAAGCTTATGGTGAGGTTATTGCTGGATTTCTCACTGTTGGATCTGCCGCAGACTTTGGTGGATCAAGTCTCTTAAATAAAATTACTTCTATCGCAAGAAACTTCTTAGGTTTTTAATAATGGCATTTTACCCTTCTATTCATGGTAGCCGAATGGTTCTCGGTGGTGAAGCGCCAGCGGGAATTACAAAGGTACAAACTAAACCTTATGATGGATCACTTCTTGGTGGTCTGTCTATTCTTAACGGACCCGTTCAGATTGGTGTTGCTCCTCTTGCAGTTCCTCCACTTGGAACAGTTTTTATTGGACCTAATCCACCGACTTCAGGACCAACATCTCTTGCAGGGTTGCATGTTTTACATCCAACTCTCGGTGTCAACATCTATTCGCCGATTGCGTTACAACATTTCGGAATCCTGAATGGATTTGGTATTACAAATAAGTTTGCTCCTGTTTTTCACTATAGAACTACAACTCTTCTTGATGTTCTTCTCAAGATTGGAAAGAGTGTGGAGACGGGTGGAACAATTAAATCGGAACCAAGTATCAATGAGTCAACGCCAAGTAGGCAGACAGCTGGTAACTGGACTCACGCTGGTAACATCACTGCAACCAACTTTACTGGAAATATCAATGTTCAGTCTTGGAAGGGATTTGATATCAAACATCCCAAGAAACCAAATAAACGTATTCGACACATTTGTGTAGAAGGCCCAGAAGCTGCAATCTATATTAGAGGAACTCTGAAAGGATCTAATGTTATTGAACTTCCAGATTATTGGGATGGATTGGTTGATATTGAATCAATCTCTGTTCATCTGACTCCCATTGGTTCTTATCAAGAGTTATATGTTGATAAGATTGAGTGGGGTAAGAAAGTAATCGTCAAGAACAATCAAGGATCTACAATCAACTGTTACTACAGAGTTGAAGCTGCTAGAATCGATGGTGAACCATTGATTGTTGAATATGATGGAGAAACACCCGCTGACTATCCTGGAGATCCAACACAATATTCAATCTCTGGTCATGATTATGGGAGGAAAGACTGATGCCAGAAAATAACGAAGCCAGGACAGATTATCTTTTAAAGGATATTGATGTTCGTATTAAGAGAGAAGAACAAGTTCTTGGTATCAATACAGAGTCATCTGTAAAACCACTTCTTGATAAGTCTAATGAACTCATTGATTCTTATATTCCTGTAATCAATGGTATTGATAATAAGATTGTATCCATCGGACAGTCTATCAATCTTCTCAAGGATGAAATCATCACTCTTGTAGAGACTGCGGTGGGAACAAGCACAGAAGTCTATTGTGGTATCGCTAGTACTGGCCCTGGTGGTGCTTGTGGATTGAGCACCGATGGTGGTGTTGATGGTGGATGGGCTGGTGGTATTTCTACATGTCTTGTTGGATATTCAACAGAATATTATGACACCATTACCACAAATATTTGGGGATTCTCTAGTACATCATATAATCCATTTACTGTTACGACAGGAATTTTGACAGATGCTAGTAGTACGTTTGGTGCTGGTATTGGCACTTATCTTTTCGTTACTCAGGATAATCTTTCTTATATTGCTGGTTATCGCGTAAGTCTTGGGTCTTCTGATACTTGTTCTGCAACTCAAACTGAGATTGATAGAAAAGATGGTGAAATTACAACTCTTAGAGGTGAAATTGGTCACTATATTGGTATGGTTAATAAAATTAGAGAAGATCGATGGAAAGAGGAACTTGCCAGATGGGGTCAACTGAGAGCCCAGACTCTTGCGGGTGAGGAACGTGACAGACTGGTTGGTATCCTCACTGCCTTCACTGACAGTACCTACAATAGCCTGTTCCTCAGGTGACACAAGCCCCTTGCCAGTGACCCCTGGCTCTGGTATTATACATAGGTAATCGAGGGGGACACCCAATGATCGAAGAAGAGTTTGTAACTAAAGTGGTTATCGACCTTTCTCGCCGTGGTTTTTACATCACCAGTAATCTTGGTGAAGAACGCGAAGTTCTTTGCGATACTATCGAAGAGTTCTATCAAGTTCAGAATGTTATTGACGCCGCGTATGAATTTGGTGTTGATGTGTCCTATGCAAATCCCCTCGTTTCACAAGATGCGGGTGTGGTGTAGTGGTAACATGCGAGCCTTCCAAGCTCCTGTCACGAGTTCGAACCTCGTCACCCGCTTATGACCACTGATAACAAATATCGTTTCGGTGGTCATGAAGTTAATTCAATTAACGTATTACGTCTCATTAGTGAACTAGAAGGGTCTCATACCCTTCTCAAGTATATGGGTTTCAAAGAGGACATGGAAACCCTTGCCGAACTCAAAAATCGGTACTATAAACTTTATTTCAAACTTAACAAGGATGAGACAAGAAACCCGTAAGTCAATGGAGATGTTGTTCTCCGCAAAGTGGAACGTTCCTCAAGCCGCAGCCAACTGTGGTTTGTCCTGGAAAGAGATGAAGATCACATTCAATGAGTATTGTGCATTTCATCCTCCCACATACGTCTTAAATAACGAAGATCAACTTAGTTTGTTCTGAGTTTTCTGCCCGTGTAGTCCAACGGCAGAGACAGAGGACTTAAAATCCTTCCAGTGTCGGTTCGAATCCGACCACGGGTATAGTCTCGGGATGACTTTAAAAGCGCCCTGGTCGGGATCCCCTCCCCTGGGTCTTATGACCCACTTGCCACTATAGCTCAGCTGGATAGAGCAACGGTTTTGTAAACCGTAGGTCGTCGGTTCAAGTCCGACTTGTGGCTCCACGGGGCGTAGCTCAGTTTGGTAGAGCGCTGCTTTTGGGAAGCAGAAGTCGTAGGTTCGAATCCTGTCGCCCCGATATTGTAAACGTCTAAATATAAGGAGAAGAAATCTTGTACGCCGCAGGATAGCGAAATGCCTTTAAGTAGACTAGAGAATTTCCTGAAGAATGTTGAAGGTAACATCCTCTATGTAAACCCAACTGATTTAGATGCAACTGATAGTATTGAGAATCAGGGTAACTCATTAACCAGACCCTTTAAGACTCTCCAGAGAGCACTGCTTGAGGCAGCTAGATTTTCATATCAGATTGGTCAAAATAATGATAAGTTTGATCGTACAACCATTCTTCTTTATCCTGGTACTCATGAGATTGACAACAGACCTGGATATAACGTAACAGATAGTGGTGGAACTGCGGTTTATAGAGATAGAAACGGAAATTCCCAAACTTTAACTCAACTTACTGACGAAAGTAACTATAACTTAGATGACGCTGGTAATGATCTTTACAAGTACAACTCAGTAGAAGGCGGTGTAGTTGTACCTCGTGGTGTATCTATTGTTGGTCTTGATCTTCGTAAGACAAAGGTAAGACCTAAGTTTGTACCAGATCCAACTGATGATTCTGTTGCAAGAACATCTATTTTCCGCGTAACTGGTGGATGTTATTTTTGGCAGTTCTCTATCTTTGATGGTGACCCCATCGGATCTGTTTATAGAGATTACACAGCTAATAGATATTCTCCCACTTTCTCCCACCATAAACTGACCGTATTTGAATACGCTGATGGTGTAAATGGTGTAGGTGTTGGTACATCATCTACCACCACTGACCTCTCAATGTATTTCCATAAGATTCAAAGAGCTTATGGAGATAGTTCTGGTCGTGCTATTGGTGATTGGCCTTCAACAACTGATATGCAACCTAAGTTGCCTGAGTATCAGATTGTTGGTCCAGTTGTTCAGGATAATGTTGGTATTAATAGCCTTCGTGCTGGTGCTGGATCCAAAACTAACACATCTACTACAATCACTGTAGATTGTTCTGCTGCTCACGGATTGGTTGTTGATAGTCCAGTAAGAATTGCTGGTGTTAATACATATCCAAACATTTATAATGGCAACTTTGTTGTCAGTGGTGTATCTTCTGATAGAATCTTTACATATCAGTCATCTAGTGCTCCTCTTGATGGTTTACCTGAACTTGATGGAGATGAAGTTGTTATTGCAGACACTGATAGTGTAACTGGCGCATCGCCATACATCTTCAACTGTTCGTTGAGATCCTCATATGGTATGTGTGGCCTTCATGCTGATGGATCTAAAGCCACTGGCTTTAAGTCTATGGTTGTTGCTCAATATACTGGAATTGGATTGCAGAAGGATAATAATGCCTTCCTCCACTACAATGCAACCACTGGTCAGTATGATACGAACGCCACTGTAGCTGACAGTGAGAAGCCTCTCTATCTGAATAGTGATGCGATCTATAGACCATCATACGAAAACTTCCACATTAAGTGTTCAAATGATGCGTTCTTACAGAACGTTTCTGTTTTTGCGATTGGTTTTGCACAACACTTTGTTTCTGAGAATGGTGGTGATGAATCTATCACAAACTCTAACTCAAACTTTGGTGCTAAATCTCTGATTTCAAAAGGTTTTAGAGACTCTTCCTTTGGTAGAGACAATAGAGGATTTGTCACTCACATTGTTCCTCCACAAAATCTTGTCAAGAATGATACCACTGTGGAGTGGTTAGCTATTAACGTTGGTTTGACAACTGCACCTGTTGGTGTTGGAACAACGGCTAAGATTTTCCTGGATGGATTCAGTGATTCTGATATTGCACCACCAAACATTGTTGATGGATACAGAATTGGTGCAAGATCTTCTACATCAAATCCAGACTTACTGAATGTAAGTATTGCTGGTGTTGGAACATTCTCAACACCAATCAGAATGATTAACTTTGATGGTACTGAAGGTGTAGTTGGTAAGAAAGAATATGAGGTTGGTAGAACTGGAACGGCAAGTAGTATTTCAAGTAATACGATCACGTTAAAGAGTGATCATAAATTGTTTGCTGGTGAAAGCGTTCGTGTCTTCTCTGATGATGGCCATCTTCCCGATGGAATTGAAAATGGTGTAATTTACTATGCGGTTACTAACCAATCACAAAATGAATCTCTGAATGATGACCAAATCAAGCTGGCAAGAACAGAGAATGATGCTATCCTTGGTGGGTCTGGTAACTTTATTACCATTAACAACAATCAGGGTGGTTTACTTAAGATCGTATCCAGAGTAAGTGATAAGATTCCTGGTGATTATGGTCACCCAATTCAGTATGATGAATCTAATAACAACTGGTATGTTCGCGCTGGTATATCCACGTCTGAGAACACTCTTTGGACCAAGATTGTAGACAATCAAGATTCGATTGGTGCAAGAACTAACAAAACCTTTATCAAGAGAAAAGAAGATAATAGAGCCTTAGGTGACAAGATCTATAAACTCAGATATGTAATTCCAAAAGAATCTTCTGACGCTAGACCTCCAATTCCTGGCTATGCAATTCAAGAATCGGAAACCGTTGGTGTAACAACATCAACTGACTTCACTAATAACATTCCTAATGTTAATGTTCAAAGAAACATTAAGATTCTTAAGAGTATTGATAGGGATTCAAACACTGGTGTAACAACAGTTGTAAGTGAAAAACCACACAACTTTATCATTGGTGATACTGTACAGTTCAATAAAGTAAAGAGTACAGGTAACCCAACGGGTATTGGTAATTCTGGATATAATATCTCAAGAACTATTGTTGGTATTACCAGTTCGAAGGGATTTGAGGTTAATTTCACGGAGAATGATCCTGGAACATTTGTCAGTGATGTATCAACCAGAGGACCAAATCTTCCAACAATCTCAAGAAAGTCTTACAAAGATACATTAACCGTATATCGTGTTGAGACTCTCAGAGCTCATGAGTACAACAAACAGGATGGTGTTTATCACTTGATCTGTATTGATTCTAGTATCTCTCCAACAGTAAATGAATTTACTGATGCTAGATTCAACCAAAATATTGAGAATCTCTATCCTCAGTTTGATGGTGATAACTTCACAATGGATCCTCTTCATGCAGCAAGTTTTGCTGTTAATGAACCGATCGGTAAGGTTGTTACTAACAAACTTACGAACAGTATTACAAAAGAAATGTCCAACAATTTCATTGTTGGAAATAGAATTGGTTATGCAGTAACTGGTGCTCTTGGATCTTCCCAAGGTATCTCAACAGTATTCACCAATGTACAACATAATTTAAACTCCATCATTTCTGTCGGTATTGGTTCTAGTGGTTTAAATTATGGTGCAGGCATTGCAACCACACTTTACAACGCAACTCTGTCATATGCTGGAGTTTCAACTGGTGAGGGTGCAACAGCTAACATTGCCATTGATGCTAATGGTGGTATTACTTCGATTACCATCGTTGATGGTGGTTCTGCTTATGGTGTTGGTCACACACTGAATGTAACTGGTGTTCAAACTGACACTGGTTATGTAGAGGGCTGGGTCACTGTTAATAAGATCAACGATAACATCGGTGACGCAATTCAGATTGTTGGTGTTGGTTCTGAGACTAATCGTTATGATTCTGGATTCAATGGTATTCATACCATTACTGCACTGACACCAAGATCAGTTTCATATAATAATGGTGTTAATGCTGGTATTTACACCGCAACAACAGTTGGTATTCACACTGGATTCTTTATGCTTTCTGGTGATGCACCAGGAATTACTACAATTAACTATACCAATAAGACTACTGGTATCGTTACAGTAACTACTGCATACCCACATGGATTGAATGTCAATAATACATTCAAGATTGTTGGTGCAGCTCAAACCATTTACAATGGAGAGTTTGTTGTAAATGAAAGAGTCGGTGTCAACACCTTTACATTTAAGTTTACTGAAGAATTTGATACTGATGCTTATGTTTCTGGTGGACAAGTTCTTCCTATTGCATATGGTGCAAGAGGTGGACTTACTCAGGCTGGAAACGAAAGAATCGGTCAGAGACATGTTCCATTCGTTGTTGGAATTGGAACAACTCTTGGTGCTTCTGGACTTACCACAACAACTACAACACTGACACTTTCTGATAGTTCTGGTTTCTACAAAGGTGATTACTTACAAATTGATAGTGAGATCATCAGAATTGCAAGTGATTTCTCATCAGACGCTGCAACTGTTCTGAGAGGTCAGCTTGGATCCAGATCTGCATCTCATGATGGCACTTCTGTTGCTAAGAAGATTCGTGTAGTACCTGTAGAGAAGAGAAGATATTCAATCATTCGTGCTTCTGGTCATACCTTTGAATATCTTGGTTATGGACCAGGTAACTATTCAACAGGTCTTCCACAGAAACAGGCAAGAGTTCTGACTAGAGAGGAACAGTTCTTATCACAGTCCAAACAGGATAATGGTGGTTCTGTTGTTTACACTGGTATGAATGATGCTGGTGACTTCTACATTGGTAATAAGAGAGTAAGCTCTATTGATGGTACGGAACAAACCTTCAACGTACCAGTACCAACTACGACTGGATCTGATGTTACTACTGACGCTACAAGTGGAAGACTTGATGTCATCTTTGATAGTGTCAATATTCGTGAAAGTCTGGTTGTTGATGGACTTAACAACACCACAATCAAACTCAATGCACCAACACAAATCAGTGAAAAACTGACATCTACATCAACTGATGGTGTTGAGGTAGTATCTTTGGATATTACTGGTGGTCTTACACAACCAAGAACACTTACATATTCTTCTTCACAACCTGTAGATGCTGGAACTGAAGGTGATATCATCTTCAACTCTAGCCCAACCTTTGGTCAATATGCTGGTTGGATCTATACACAACAAGGTTGGAAGAGATGGGGATTTGTTTCAACTGAAGTTGATGCAAATCAACTGAGTGTTGATCAGGTTGGTATCGGATCTACAAGTGCTGGTCGTCTTGGTACTCAAGATGGTATTGATGTTCGTGGACAAATTGTTGGTGACAATCACCTGATTACTGGTATTGCAACTTTCCTTGGATCTACAAGCTTCAATGACATCACCTTCTTACAGTCCAGAACTGGTATTGGTACTGTCACGACAGAACTCAATGTAACTGGTGATGCAGTTCTTAGTGGAATCACTACTATTGATGATGGTAGATTTGTTGACATCCAAGTAAGTGCTGGTGCAACATTCAATGGAAACACTGACATTGGTAATGCAACCAGTGACACACTGACAATCACTTCAAGAGTTGATAGTAGAATTGATCCTGCTTCGGATGCAACATATGATCTTGGTGCTGGTGCAAACAGATGGAGAAACATCGTTGCTTCTGGAGTTTGTTCCGCAACAAGCTTCGTTGGTGATGGTGCAAACCTGACCAACACTGGTGCTACTCTGAGTGCTGCTTCTGGTTCACAGAGACTTGTTCTTACCAGTCTGACTTCTGGTACAATGACAACTGCAGCAACAGAAGCTGCTCTTGCATATAATGCGTCTACAAACACTCTGACCGCAGGCACATTTAGTGGTTCTGGTGCATCACTGAACAGTATTCCAAATAGTGCCACTACTGCTACTACATCCAATACTGGATCTACTATTGTTTCTAGAGACTCCTCTGGTAACTTCAGTGCTGGTACAATCACTGCTTCTTTAACTGGTAATGTAACTGGTAACGCAACATCTGCTGATACTGTAGACACAACCGCAACTTCTAGTAACGCAACCTATTACATCAACTTCGTTGATAGTTCTTCTTCTACAGCTGGTGAAACGATTAGAATGTCAAGCACCTTGACATATAATCCATCTACACAACAGTTCACAAACTCTTCTGATGAAAGACTGAAGACTAATATTGTTGGTATTACTGGCGCCGTTGAAAAGGTTCAACAACTCCGTGGTGTTGAGTTTGACTGGATTTCAAGTGGCCATCACTCAGTTGGTGTTATTGCTCAAGATGTTGAGAAGGTATTACCTGAGTTGGTAGCTACCCGTGACGATGGCATGAAGGGTGTTGATTATGGTAAGTTGACTGCCGTTCTGATTGAGGCTATCAAGGAACAACAAGTTCAAATTAACGAACTCAAGTCAAGACTTGATGAATTGACTAAATAAGAAAAGGTCGATATATATCGGCTATTAGGTACATACCGCATTGAGAGAGCCATATGGCGTCGAACATTAAGTTCAAACGATCTTCTGTAGCTGGTAAAGTTCCAACGTCAGGACAATTACCAGTTGGTGAATTAGCCATCAACACAGCTGATGGTATTGTTTATACACAGAAAGACGATGGCTCTATTGTACCTATAGCCGGTGCTGGATCTTCTGTTAGAAACTTCATTTTTGTTTCAAAAGATGGAGATGATAACAACGATGGTCTTCGACTTGGAACCGCAAAAGCCACTATTAAGGCTGCAGTTGGATTGTCTACCGACGGTGATGTAATTCAGGTCTATCCTGGAACTTACCTAGAGAATAACCCGATTGTTCTTCCTCCACATGTTTCTGTTATTGGACAGGATTTAAGAACAGTTGTAGTTGCACCGCAGAACACCACCCAGGATCTATTTCAAGTAGATAATGGAAACTATATCTCTGATATGAGTTTCACTGGGGCTGGATGTTCTGCGGTTATTGCATTTAGGCCCGAAGGTGTTGGTATTATCACCCAATCACCTTATGTAAGAAACTGCACCAACTTCATTCCTGGCTCTGTGGGAATGAAGATTGATGGTAATTTGGCGGATAATGATAATGGAGTTTCGGGCTCCATGGTTCTTGATAGTTATACCCAATACAATGTTGCAGGAACGGGTGTATCGGTCTCGAATGAGGCTTATGCACAACTCGTTTCATTGTTCACCATTAACTGTGACATTGCTGTTAATGCTGAAAATGGTGGTCAGTGTGATATTACAAACTCCAACTCCAGTTTTGGTAACTATGGTTTAGTTGCTGCTGGTCTTGGTACGATGATGATGGTTGGTATTGTTACCGCCGCATCTGGTGTTGGAAGTGACAAAGTTGTTCTTGCAGACTTAACTGATCGTCCTTATGATGGTCAGGTTATGTATTTTGATACTTTATATTATGAGTTGGAGAAGATTGACGTAACCAATGGTGGATCTGGTTATACTTCTCCACCAACTGTATTAGTTGAAGCACCAACTGGACCAAGTGGTGCAACAGCGTTTGCATCTGCTGAAGTTAAGGATGGAAAGGTCACAGAAATTACTGTTCTTTCCAATGGATCTCAGTATACACAAAACCCCACTATCACCTTGTCTGGTGGTGGTGGAACTGGTGCAGCTGTAACGACTGGTATTCAACCAATTTACTATGGGGTTGAAAGTTCAACGGCTCTGTCTAGTGGTATTTCTACTGTTACGTTTAAACAGGTACTAAACAATTCTATTAGTGTAGGAAATACTGCGCCAATTTATCAACAGAGTTTGATTCTTGCATCATCACACTCTTTTGAATACGTTGGTACTGGAACCGACAAGGCTGCTGCAAGACCTAGAAAAGGTGGTGTTGGTATTCAGACTCAAGAAGTTGTAATGAGGGATGGTGGTTTGTGTGTCTATACGAGCACGGACCAGGCTGGTAATTTTGCTATTGGTCCAGATGTGAATATCAACCAGGCAACAGGAACAATTTCTGGTCGTGCCTTTAGTCAAAGTCTATTAAATACAGTAACCCCACTCATCATCGCACTGGAAGATTAAAAAATGGCTGCAACGCAACTAAACACGTTTAAAACAATTAGACATACTTTGACTACATCCAGTGTGGGTATTTACACTGCTCCTGTGAATGTTGCTACTGTTGTTTTGAATTTTTCTGCTGCAAATACTGCGTCAGGAATCTCATCAATTACTGCGTATCATTCTCGCAGTGGTAGTGATATTGAGATCGTAAAGAATTTTGCCATTCCAACAAAAGATACTGGTATTCTTGTTGACAAGAAACTGGTTCTTGAAACCGATGATATTTTAAAAGTGGAAGGAACTGCAAATAGTGAGATTGAAGTTTTACTTAGTGTACTAGAATCGGCTAAGCAGTAATGGCAAGATTACTTTCTGGTAGAGTCAAGGTTACGCCACCTTCAGGCGTATCAACCGACAGATATTCTTACTTAAAGTTAGAAGAAGCAGAACCTAATGCTGGCGCTCCGTCTTTTGATGGTCAGGTTTTAGCTAGTCTTACTGATGGAACTAGATTTTGGAAGGCTGCTCCTGGTGCCTCTGCCATTAGTGGTATAACGATTAAAAATAATGGATCTGTAGTTGGAACTGCTGAGAGTGTTACAACTATAGATTTTTCAAGTACTAACCTAACAGCGACAGCTTCTGGGGTTGGTGCCACGGTCACATTTAATGACTCACCTACACTGACTGGACTCACCGTCAACGGTGCTTCTACTCTCCAGAGTGTAGAAGATTTAAATGTAACTGGTATTACTACATTAAGTGGTCTTAGCTATCCAACATCGGATGGATCAAATAATCAAGTATTAACCACAAATGGTACTGGTACTTTATCATTCCAAAGTCTTTCTGCTCTTTCTGGATTTGATTGGGAAACAGACCAGCAAGATTTTGGACTCATTACAGATAGTGTTAATACATCGACTGACAATGGTTTAATCACTCAGTCGGTTGCTAACTCATATACTCTTGGATTTATTGTTATTACTGGATTGATTTATCCAACACAGTTTGTGTTGCCTTCATATACTGTTTCAACATTACCGAGTGCTGCTACTGTGGGCGCAATGCTCTTTGTCACTGATGAAACGGGTGGATCAGTACCTGCTTTCTCCGATGGTACAAACTGGAGAAGAGTCACAGACAGATCAATCGTATCTTAATTTTTATTTTTTTAACGGAGAAAGACAATGGCTGTACAGGTTCAATTTAGAAGAGGCACAAAACCACAACATGACGCCTTTACAGGCGCAACTGCTGAAGTCACAATCAATACCACGGATATTACAGCACACGTCCATGATGGTGTAACTGCTGGTGGATTTCCGTTAGCCAGGGCTGATGCTACAAATCTTGACTTCACTGGGTTAGCTGGTGTTACCACATTTACTTCTGTTGCAATTCATAATGGTACTGTCAACAATACCACCATTGGTATTGGTACATCTGCCAATGGTAATTTCACTAACGTCAACTTTGTAGATGGTCAAGTTGGTAGTGCCCTTTCAGTGGGTGCTGCAACAACCTTCAAGGAAATGTTGGTTGTCAATGGTGACGCAAGAGTTACTGGTATTCTCACCATTGGTACAGGAACAATCATTATTGATGGTGATAATAGTACCATCTCTGGTGTTGATGGTGGTACATTCTCAGACGTAACTGCAACTACCACCGACACCCAAAATCTTCGTGCAGTTGCTGGTGTTGTTACCACACTGACATCCACCAATGCAACTATTACTGATCTGAATGTAACTGCTGATGCTAGAGTTGGTTCTGCATTGACTGTTACAGGTAATACTGATCTCAATGGTAACCTTACTGTTCAAGGTAATCTTGATGTTCAGGGTACTGTAACTACCATTGAGAGTACGACAGTTACCATTGATGATAAGAACATTGAACTTGGTTCTGTTGATTCTCCAAGTGATGTCACAGCCAATGGCGGCGGAATTACACTTAAAGGCGCCACTGATAAGACGATTACATGGCAAAGTGACACGGGTGGATGGGAAGTCAATCAGGATTTCTTGCCTTCTGCTGATGGAACTCACGACCTTGGTGCTTCTGGTCAAGAGTGGCAAGATCTTTGGGTAGATGGAACTGCAAACATTGATAGTCTCGTTGCCGATACTGCTGACATCAATGGTGGTACTATTGATGGGGCTACAATCGGTGGATCATCTGCAGCTGAAGGTACATTCACAAACCTGACTGCTGCTGATGCAAACATCACTGCTGATGCTAGAGTTGGTGCTGCACTAACTGTAACTGGTAAAGCCACATTCCAATCCAACGTATATCTTGGTGATAATGATGGGATGTATTTTGGTGTCAATTACGATTTACAACTCTATCACGACGGATCTAATAGTTATGTCAGAGATAATGGTTTTGGTTCTTTAATTCTTGCTGGCGACGAAATTGAAGTACAAAATAGTTCTTTAAATGAAACAAAAGCGGTATTCACCACAAATGGTGCAGTAGAACTCTACTACGACAACTCCAAGAAATTTGAGACCACGGCTTACGGTATTGACGTAACGGGTACTACTGGTACTGATGGATTAGCCGTTTCTGGTGTTTCTACTTTCACGGGTCAAATTGATGGTAATGGTGGCGCTGATATCAGTGGTGGAGAAACAACCCTTTCTTCTGCAACCGTTTCAGACTTAACAAATAATAGGGTTGTTATTGCTGGCACTTCAGGTGCTCTAGAAGATGATGCCAATTTCACTTATGATGGTACTG
>Ga0255751_10001043_pt1 | contig 26400 bp, 20 predicted proteins | sample 071ome_20_FD_179951 | JGI IMG/M metagenome (GOLD analysis project Ga0255751, IMG submission 179951) | Coastal salt marsh microbial communities from the Groves Creek Marsh, Skidaway Island, Georgia - 071412BT metaG (version 2) | ecosystem: Environmental > Aquatic > Marine > Intertidal zone >... | reverse complement strand
TTGTCTGGTCGTATGTGAAGGTTTGTTAATTCGGCCCTGTATTGAAATACGCCTTCGGTGTGGAAGCTATTTGGAGTAATCCAAGATTCTGCGTCGTTGGATATTACGGAACCCTGACCTCCGTGCTTGTGGTAATCATCACCAAGTATGACTCCTTCATCAATGCTGGAATATAGATTTCCGCTCTCTATGTTTCTGTCTACAAACCCTAACATACCGGCGTCTATTTCTAAATCGCCGCTCGGATATAGTTTCTCGACGCACTTGTACTCAGCGAACGTTCCAGCGAATTTGTCCAAGAAGGTTGGGGAAAGATTTGCAGAGCCGTCTACAGACTCATCTAGCACGTAGTCTGCTGTTGACTTTGCTGATATGGCTCCTTCTGCGGATATGTCATTGCCGTTTCCACCTAGGGTTATTGTGCCAGACAGCTTGCCTCCTACACTACCTACTCCGGATAGTGTAGAGTTGACTGTTTTAACTACTACTATCTTGGGATTGCCCTGAAGAGAATATGTGATGTTAACGGTACACACAAAATCGTCATTGAATTGCAATCCGCATATTTCTAGCAATGATGAAATTTCTGGGATTTTGCTTACAGACGTGTCTCCTCCGCTAACTACCGTTTGCGTGCCGCTAACAAACTGTAGATCAACCCATCTTATTCTCTTGCCGTTAACATAATCAACATCTTTGTACTCATATATTTCGTAAGCGTAGGCTTTAGTGGTCGTGCTTGTTGAGTCGCGTGAAACAACCCTCCAAGTTATTACGTCTCCAACCTTTGGTTTCCTGTTGTATTCACCGTCTGGCTCAAGATATATTCTGCGAATTGAACCATCAGCTTTTGGTTCTAGGTTGGTATTTGTAGGGGGCGTTACGCGGTATTTTATTCTTTCGGGCGCGTAGTACTTGTTGGAGGAGAGTTCGCCCCTTCCTAGTCTTGTGGCTCTTAGGTTTGATGTGCCGCTAATTTTAGCTTTAAAAACACCACCTTCTGCGGAAGGTTTTGCCGAAGCATCCTTCATACACAGGCATTCTAAATTAACATAACTTTTAAATGATGACATCTATTTCCCTTGTTTCCTATTGGTTCATTAAAGAGCCTGATTTGCGTGTATCACCACTTCCAGTTGACTTGTATTTAGGAATTTCTTGAGCTACTGTGTCCAGAACAACGTCCCTGATCTTTTCGTCTATTACACTTAATATGTTATCGTTTAACAGTCTTACGTTAACATCTATTGGTTTGCTTACACTAATGCCAATCTGTGTATTGCTTAACGTTTGAACAGCATCAGTAAATGTCCTGAATATATTTTCTAAGTTTGGAAGTGCTTGTCCAAATACACCACCAAGATTTTGAACAACATCTCCTAGAGCATAATATCCTACTGAGCCACCTCCAGATAGATTTGCTGCTGAGTTTGGACCTGCGTTAACAGTTTGACCATTTGCATTCATGGCTCTTAGTATTTGCAGGTTGTTTCCTCTTTGCACAGCCGCCCTGTTCACAACAAATTCTCCGGGGGTCAACATAGCTGGAACCGTGTCTGTACCACGAGGAACAAATATGCCCCTGTTTGCGTAAACCACGCCTCCTCTTCTTAATCCGGGAACATTTACTTCTGCTCTTTCTTGCGCACGTCCAGAAGCTTCCATGCTTTGCTTGAATATTAAATTGGCATTCTCAATTGTCATTTCAGCTTGTGCTATTTCCATAGCAGCACTATCCGCCGCCATTTGGGAGACTTGCGCTCCAGCTTGAGCAAGAGCTTGACCCTGCGCTCTAAGCTCGTTAAGCTCGTCGGTTGTTCCGGATAGTACCTGACCAGATCTAGCGTCTAAGCCAACAGAGCCTGCAACTAACTCACCGGCAGTTCTTAATGTTCCTGCATCAGCACCTTCTGCTTTAAGCTGTTCTAACGCCGCTGCTTGAGCAGCCGGACCAAACAAGCTAAGTAGCTCTGCATCACCACTTCTTAATGCTGAAGCAGCTCCAGCAGCACCCTGTCCTTCAACAAATCCAGACACGTCTCCTTTAAGAAGGGCATTTATAGAGTCTTGTTCTTGCTTGTTTCTTCTTTCTATTATTGCTATCTGTTCTTTTGTAGCTTGAATCTGGGATTGTATAAATCCTGTGAGGTCTTTGATTGCAGAGTTAGTTTCTTTTATTCTATTGGCGTCAACACCTTCGACATCTCTGAAGCCGCCGGTTGCTCTCTGTACTTGTTGCTGGTTTAATCTGCTCTGAATGCTAGAAGCTACATTTTGTATATCTTGAACACTGCCGGTTCTAAGTTCTGATACTCCAGCGTCTCTAGCACCAAGATTAAATTTAGCTATGTTCGCAGAAAGCTTTTGGTCGGCAGTGAGTTTTGCTCCACCAAACTCTTCAAAAGACTTGGCAAATTCTAGCTGTTGATCTATCGCTTGTCTTTGGGCGTCGATGTAAGCTACTTCGGCCTGTCTTCTTTGTTGTGTTAATTGAGTTATTGTTTGTTCGTGTTGTAGTAACGCTTTGGCTGCATTTAAAGCTCCTTCTCTTAGTGGTCCCATAGCACTTGAAACTTGCGCTATAATACCACTAATATCTTGATTTCTAATATCGCCCATGCCAGCTATCTGGGCGGAAATAGCAGCTCTAATATCTGCATCTTGAACGCCAGATAGAAGCGCGGACTCTAACTGCTGCTTGGCTGCATCTGCGCTTCCTTGGTTCAAGTCTAAGCCACTTAACCTCCCCTGTATGGACGCCATAAAGTCATTGGCGGCGTCCGCTCTGGAGAATTGTCTATTTATAGCTTGGCCCTGTGCTGTTTTTTCATCACCACCGGCAGCAACATTAATTATTCGTTGTCTAATACTTTCTAGGGCCGCTGATCCTTCACCGCCCATGTTCATGTTTGTCGCGGCAGCTTCTACAGTAGCTATAGAGTCTGCAAGAGTAGAAGAGCCTGTTTTTAATGAATTAATAAATTGGTTGACACCTAGATTAGCTTTGTTGAAGGCTGACATAACCTTGAGGTTGTCAAAGTTTGCTCTTGCAACAGCTCTTTGGGCTTCGGCGGCAGCAAAGGCATTTTTAGCTAATCTTAATAGTTCGTCTTTAGTTAAGGCTGTCGCATTGCCCATTGCGTTGATATTCTTGACAAGATCTTCCATTGAAGCTGCTTGGGCGCCAACTCCTGAAGCGGTTTTTCTTTCTGCGTCTTTTATGACTTTAAGGGCTTCATTTCTTGTCTTTTCGTCAGCTCCTATTCCACCTTTTGTCTTGGAATTAATCTTAGATAAGGCCTCTGCGGAAGATTTGCCTATACCCTCGGCAAATTTAGCATCGAAGTCTCCTCTTCCTTCTTCCACTTCGGTAAATGCAGCGTCGGTTCTTGTTTGAAAAGCTGTGGTGGCAGATTGCGCTCTAGCATTTTGTGCAGCCTTTACAATCCCTGTTACAAAATTGTTGGTGCCATTAATCCAGTCTGACGCAATTTCTGCAATACCACCAAAGGTAAACGCTCTTCCCAAACCTTCGGCCATTGCTCCTGCTTGGGCGGCTCGTGCAGCTCCCTCGATGTCACCAGATCCCTCGGCTTGTTCTCTTCTTCTACCGGCTATTTCGCTAATAGCGCCACTGACCGCTGAAGCAACCTGTTGAGCTATAGCTGCTGTTGCAAATGCTGCACCTCCCGCCTTGGCTAAACCTTTACCAAGACCACGAATACCGCCTCCGCCTCCGAGACCGCCTCCTCCGCGTAGACCCTTAAGCCTATTGGAAAGTATCTGTACTTGACGATCAGCAAACTTGAGAGCGCCAACAAACTTTGTGCCTACATAACTAGTAAGTCTGGCAACTTGGTTTCCAGCCTTTCCTAGTTTTCTTACTTGGTCATTCAATTTACCTGAGTATTTAACAATGCCATTACCAGCTCTTGTTATCTTTCTATCTACGCTTGCTAATGCGCCCCTAAGTATGCCATAAGACCTAACTACCGAATTATTCTTCGTTACCAACTTTACTGCGGCATCAGCTTCTTTATTTTTCTGGGCTATAATCTTTTGGTTTACAATAACTTCTCGATCATTGATAGATTTAAGCTTAGTTTTGGAACCAGCAAGTTTGTTCTCTGCTGACTCTTGAGCATTGATAGCGGCGACTTTAGCCTTTATTTGGCTATTGCCTTTTTGACCTAGTGCTTGGAGTCTTGTTTCTGACTTAGCCAATTCATCTCGTGTTGTTCCTAATTTTTTAACTGTCTGGTTATATTGAGTGACAGCAGCGTTGTCTTCTTCAGTCGCTTTAGCCTGATGTTTTCTGGCCTTAGCAAGACTTTCACCAGCTTGCTCGGCTTCGTATTCAGACTTTCTTACTTTAGCGGAGCTTCTTTCTATAGACTCCCCTAAACCTGCCTGTGCTTTCTTGGAATTTTCTATAGTGGAGTCGTGGCTCGCAATCTCGGCGTCGTATTTACTAACAGATTCTTTGGCTTCTTTGATGCCAACCGCTGTGCTATCAAATGCTTGTCTAGCTGCTTCTAATTCTTTTGTTAACCCACCTTCGGTCAAGCGTGCGCCGGTATCTGGATCTGCTACACTTTTCAGATTCCCTCCACTTTCGTGCATCGCCCTCTGTTTTTCTTCTAGGGCGCGAACTCTTGCTCCTGCGGCCTTGTGTTGGTCCTCTAGCCCTAGCTGTCCCTCGACAGCAGCGTCTCGCTTACGTTGAGCTTCGCCTCTTTGTTCCTCAGCTAGTCTTTGTGTTTCTTGTTGTGCAGCTAAGTTGTCTCGGTTCCGCTGATCATTGGCTCTATCTTTAGCTAGCCTCTCATCAGCTTTGTCTTTGTCTTGCTGTTTTTCAACAACCTGTTGATTTATTGCTTGTTTCTTTCTACCAGTAGCCTGAGCAGTTTGAAGTTCGCTGGCCTCTTGATCTGTAAGTTGTTGTTCCTCCCGCTTTAATCTCTCTTTATTAGAGCGCTCTTTTCTAAAATCACCTTTAGTAGTTTCAAGATCTGCTGATGCTTGTGTAGCAGCTTCCTTTGATTGGGATAGATTTTGTTCGTCTGTTTCTATTTCTTTTTGTACTTCTGCTTTACGTTTAGCGAGAAAACCTGCTTCAGCTTTTGGGTCACCTTCAAACTGAGCAGGGTCGTATCCAAGGTTGTTACCCTTAGCACCCTTGTCGGCCTCAGCCTCACCCTTTTGCAGCTTGGCATTTTGTATGGTTATGGTGGCGTTGTCTATAGCAAAAGCACTCAAAGCAGATTCAATTGACGCCGCTACCGCTGGACCAACGTCACTAAAGTCTTCTTCGCCTCCAGAATCAGATTTGTCTTCTACTTTTTTCTTGCCGAGATCGTCAATGAATTTATTAAACTTAAAAAGCCCAAAGAGGATAAAAGCAATCCCCTGAATAGCTTGTATAGCTTTTTCGCCATAAATAGCAGTTTTTGCCTGAATATCGCTAGCTTCTTTTGATTTGTCTCCCAGTGCTGATATAGCGGCTGACGCTACTGCTGAAGCAGCCTGTATACCAAAGAAAAGTTTATCAAACCCAAGTCCACCACCACCTGAAGCCGCGCCGCCTGAAGCCGCGCCTCCTCTGTTGAGCATTTGAACGGGGCCACCTTTGTTAAACCCTGTTACGCCCTTTTTGTTCATATTGTTGAGGTTGGCGTACCCAATACTTTGTGCGGACTTTTTGTTGATTACAAACTCGCCGGGAGTCAGAAGTGCGGGTACAGTATCTTTACTGGAGTTGACTCCTCCCTTGTTTGCTAGCGCTATCTTTACATCTTTATCTCTAGCGACCTTATTGTATAGCCCTCCTTCTCCAGTTTGGGCTGTTGATAGCTGTCTCTTAGCGTCTGCTTTTGAGAGGCTGTCTATAAACGCGGCGTCGTCTACAAATAACCTTTTAAGTCTTTGTTTTTGGTCTTTCTTTGATAGGTCCGGGAAGTCAAAGTTAGTCCCTCCCCCACCGATCTTGGCGTCCGTTAAAGCACCGACTATCCCCTCTAACATAAATCCTTCTACGGATTCTTGAGCACCTTGTAGGAAGTTGTCATAATTAAACAGTCTTTTTTCGTCTGCGTTAATAGGTGGTACATCTAGCTCTTTTACCATCTTGCTTTTAGCAATAACTCGCACACCAGCCTTGAGTACCCTCTTGGTTACTTCTGAGATCTTCTTGCCCCAAGCACCCTCTAAACCTCCTTCACTTCCTCCTATCTGTCTAGCAGGAAATGGACCTTGGAGATTAATTCCAAAATCACTGTCGGCCTGTTTTTTAAGTTTTTGTTTTCTAGCCGCCACGTCTTTTGTAATATCAGCTCTAGCTGTTTTTGCATATTCCTTCTCTGCCGCCGCCATGTTTTCGCGAGAGATTGCTATTTTGTTTCCTTTTTTAGTTGCATATTCACGACCAGCTCCGCCAAGCCATTGAGCCATTCCAGAATTTTTGTTGAAGATAACTGGACCCGTGCTGTTCTCTAGGCTTCCTTTGTTATAGCCAAAGTCAATTGGGTCTTCGACGCCTCTAACATCTGAGGCTTTTGCTTTCCTCATAAGGTTCGCGACTTTGGGTCTTAATTCATCAGCCGCTGCTGATGAAAGTTTTTTTCCTTTTTCAGCTATTAAGCCATCGCCGCTTATTGTTAAAGCTCCAAACTCTTCTGGGTTCGTCGCTCGTACTCTAACTACAGGTCCGCCATTGTTATAACCCTTGACGTTCATGTTGGCAAGATTATTAGCACCAATTTTCTTGACGCTACTCTTACGTATCACAAACTCTCCGGGCTGCAACATGGCCGGTACAGTATCTCGGTTGCCAGAACCCGGAACCATACCCCCTCTAGCAAAGGCTAGAATTTTACCACCTTGATTTCTAGCCTGCACGCCCTTTATTGCGCTACCAACACCTCTACCAAAGCTGCCGATACCTTTGGCAAACTTAGCTGCCGCAAGAACACCAATAAGAGGTATAAGTGGCTTAATAGCTTCTGCTACTTTAATAAAAGCACTGGCTAACCCAAGAGCGGTTTTAACCATAACCTGAAAAGAAGTGGTCTCTGTGATACTACGAACCAAAGCTAAAAATTCTTCTTTGGTTTTTTGTATTTGGACGGCTAAAGCTTGTTGCGCAGTAGCGGCATCTTTATCTAAGCTAGAAGCTCCCGCAACAGCGGCCTGCCTAGCTTTCTCAGCGGTTTCAAATTCCTGCAAAAGGGGAATCACTTTACCAATTTGTCGGAATCCACCAAGCTCTTCAGCGATCTGCACAAACCTAAGATCACCGGCGGGGACATCGCCTAAAGCTTTGCTCAGTCTTTTGATTGCTTCAAATGGGCCAACAAACCTACCGTTTAGATCAGTAAGGCTAACACCCAACTCTTTTAAGTATTGGATGGTAGCTGGTCTCTGGATACGTGTAAGAATAGTACGCAGACCTGTAGCGATAGATTCTGCGCTTTCACGAGTGGTCGCACGAATAGAAGTGAAGAGACCCAAAAATTCATTGAGGTCTCCACCAGCAGCACGGAACACACCACCAGTACGACGAATAGCACCAATAAGGTCGCCAGATTCAACAGCGAACTGCCCAGCAACAGCGTTGATAGCACCAAGCTGCTCTTTTAAGGCCCCAACACCCTTACCAAACTGCGCCAGAATAGCAACCGCACCTTCAGCAGTCTTGGAGATATCCTCAAACGTTGGGGCTAATGTAGTTTTAGCCAACGCTTCCAAGGCTATTTTTAAGTCTCCAGCCTCAATACCAGCTTGAGCCAAAATTCTAGTAGCGCCCAGAAGCTCCTTAGAAGAAGTACCAAGACTGGTAGCGAGGCGGGTTATCTCTTGATTCAAACCTTTGAGGCTAGCAACGCTTTTACCAGTAACCTGAGCAATCTTGACAACTTCACGCTGAAAATCAATAGCTTCTTCTGTAGCATTTGCCAACGTGTTTGTAAACAAACTAACGGCCCTACTAGCTACCGTAAACGCAGCAAACCTCTTAAGAGCCAAGCCAAAAGACTTGCCCATATTTTGAGCTGCGTTGGTAGCTTGATTAGTAGCTGCCGTTACCTGTTTTAGCTGCTTTGTTGCTTTACCAGCACCTGATACCTGTACGGGTACAGACAAATTCCCCAGTTGTCCCTGCATTTGGTTGACAACTTGTCGGGCGTTTGTAGGTGCTTGAAGTTTTAACTGTGCAGTCAGTACGAATTTAGACATTTAATCTCTCTAAAGTAAGTGACTACACTCTCCGTTAGCTCTCCGTGGCGTCAGTTGCTGTCGTGGTTTTCTTTCTGGTGGTCTTCTTTTTGGGTGGCTCAAGATCGTTTTCGTAGTCTACTAAAAGGTAGTTTCCATCTTCGTCAAGAGGCACGCCATTGGCGTCAACCCTGTTTCCTTTTTCATCAAGGAAGTGGCCTAATTCATTAATGACTCTACCCTCAGAATCAACCTGCTGGCCGTCAGAATTAACTAAGTTCCCCTTATCGTCACTCAAATTAAAAGTAGACAACCATTTATTTTCAGGCAAATTCTTCTCAAAATCTGAATCCAGATTATATAGAATATTACCTAGCATAGATGCTGCTGTAAAAGCAATGGTATCACTACTCTTTGAGTTATAGTCTTCCACACTATTATACACTCTTTTATCGGAATCTTTATAAAAAGTGCAGTGAGCTACAAAGTAATCAAACCGCGCATTATCTGAAAGAGCTTCAGCAGTATTCTCTTCTAGCGAAAGTCTTTCACTAATCAGATTTCTAAGCTCTATTCTCAGCTTTTTCATCTCCAAGGCAAGTTTTTTACCTTCTGAGACCTTGGGCTTTTTGCCATTTCTACCGCGATACAGGTCTTTCTCAAGAGTCGTGATTTTTGATGAAATGTCATCCTCTTTGTCGCTTTTGGATTTATCCCAAATGCCACGTTTCTCCATTAAGGTTGCTAACTCCTTTTTGGTAATAATGTCATCTCTAATGCACTCATTCCAGCGTTTAGCTCTGTGGATGTCTGCTCCAGAAATAATTTCATTTGATGGCTTTTTAACATAAATAGTGACCTTATCACCATTTTCCAGTGTTACTTCTTGTTCTTGATTACTCATTCCTAGTCCTCCCTAGTTATAACAGGTATATTAACAGAATATTTTAACCATTTTACGTCGTATTGATTTAACTCAGCATCTACATTCCTTGCTTGAGTATTTCCCTTATCTAGTATCTCCGACCTGACCTTTTGAAATGTGTCGTACATTAACTGTTGCTCAGGCGAGAGTTTTTCTCCATTTTCGCTTGTCCAGAGAAAAGAAAAATGCTCTTCCACGGAGCTTAACGCTCCTATCATTGTAGTTTCGACCTTCTTTTTTAATATTTTAGAAAGTCTGAACTTGGAGTCGCTTTTGTATTTGTCATCTCTCTGGGATTTGTATTCCTTCTGGCTTCTTATTAGTTTATCAAAGTTTTCCATCTCTATCTCCTAAATTTCTGTTTGTATTGTTCGTTGCTCATCCTTTGTATTTCAAGTCTTTTGTCCTGTAGGTTGTGATCGTCGATAACGCCAGCTTCTTTTATCTGCTTCATTCTGTTTTGCTTGAGCTTTTGCGAGTGAATAGTGTTGGCGCTGTTTATATTTTCGGCTTCCTGTCTACTGTCAGTGAATATGAAAATTTCTTGAGAACCAGCTATCTTATCGTTGGATGTCATATTATCCACTTCAGATATCAACCTTTCTTTTTCCTGTTTCTTTTTCTGTATAATAAACCAGCCATCTAGCAAGTCGTCGTCATTGATAACGTCTTCGTTTGGGCACTCTTGTGACTCCTGCACATTATCATACATTCTAGACCATACGGATATATTTCTCTGATCAAAAGTAATTTCCCTATCTGGAGTGTTCAGAAAGAGCTTTTGCCCTGTATCTGATTTCATGAGCCATACTGATCTAAAAGGTTCGGATCTTGCTAGCTCTCTAACATCTCTTTCGTTTAGGTACTGCTTTGTTAGTGATGCCCAAACCCTCGTACCTTCAAATTGGCTCATGTCGCAAGGTTCACCACCAAGAAATGCGCATCTCCTTACCTGTTCTAGACATTTTTTTGTAAACGCGACTCCCTCGCAAGTATTCTCAAACATCATATCCTTTCTTGATCGCTCTTTTGCTATTGCTTTTTCAGTAGCTCTCAAGTAAAGTCTAGCTGTTTCTCTTACATCAGACTTGTATCTATTTTCAAACATCTGGACTTTAAGTTTTTCAATGTTCTTTTCCAGATCTTTGATCTTGTTCTCGTCCTCTTCAGTCCACAATCCTTTGTCAAACATCCAAGAAAGCATGTCCTCATGCGTCATTACCTCTTGAGAATATGCCTCTTCGTATGCTTGCCTATAGGCTTCGTTAATAAAAAACTCGTCTTCTATATTAGGGGAGAGTATTTTAAGTTTAATATTATCGTAGTCTATGTAATATGTTCCGGACCTAAGTCTTGATACAAAATACTCCCGTTCATGTTGCAGCATTACAGCGAACCTCATGACGGGAGTAAATGTGTTTCATATTAGTCCTTTCCTCGCGCTTAACAGTGTCACTCGCTTTCCTAAATAGCTAGCGCAACCTGCAAAGCAGTATCCAGTGGCGGCAAAAACCCGCTACTATTAAACCTGATACAGTGCTCCAGTTGGGAACGTAGCAAGCGCATCTGCACCATTAAGTTCTTTAAGAACACCGAAGCCAATGTATCCGTTAGCGGAGTAATCTTGAACGTCAAGCTCGTTGAAGTTGGTGTAACTATACGTACAAGTAGCATTACCACCAGTCGCGTCACCTCCACCATAACTTACACTAGCAAGACGGTTCTTCTGACCTAAGTCAAAGGCATATCCAGCTCTGGTACACAAGAAGATATTTTCTTGCGAAGTATTATTACCAGAGGCATCAGTATTATTAAGGTCTGCATCTCCAAACTCGTAGGCATTTACAAAGTCACCAGACGTTGTAATGGCTTCGATTTCACATGTAACTTCAATTGGGAAGGTAGCTGGACGAGCATATGGCGTCTTTCTACCAAGTTCCAAAATGTCTTCACGAGAGAAGTCAGTACTAACACTAAAGCTCTGGATGTGAACTCTGTTAGCACCAGTGCTATAGTTAAGTGCGTTTCCATATCCAGATCCATTCACACCTTCGATACTTGTTGGAAGCATACAACCAGAAATGAATACGTCTTCACGCTGTTGAATACCACCAGAAGGAGTGATAGAACCTCCGGGGTGACCAGAAGTCAAAGCCGCCGGGAAGTCATTTCCATCAAAGGCATCTACAGACGTTGCTGTAAGCTTCTGACCAGTTACCAGCCACTGTTTGTTATTACCAACTAGAGTGACAGATTCTGTCATACTTCCGTCAGTAGGAACAGTGTAGGAAATTGAGCTAATATACATACCAGACATGTAAACTTCAGCTTCTGCGGAAGCGTTTGCAGCACTAACATTATTATGCGCGTCTGAGAAAATACCAAGTCTAACATCACATCTAGACTTAGATCGTCCCACGAGGCCGGAACCAGCAGGTGTTCCGTCAAGACCATTAACACTAGCTAAGTGGTAGATCAGCGGTGATCCATCAAGAACTTTCTCCAGCGTCACCTCAACGTCAGGAGTACCTTCGATGTTCTCGTAAATTTCAATCTGACCAAGCTCAAAGGCCTGCTCTAGGTTGAACGTTGTATTTATACCAACACTTTGGAGACCGTGGACCATTTCATCGGCAGTAACGTCTCCGCCGTCACCGTGACCGTGAATCCCCACAGCCTGTGTTGCATAAAATATTCTATCGTTTAATGACATTTTTTCTCTCCTCTAATGGAAAAAAGATTTTCTATTAATTTATACACGAAAAACTTAAATATTTGATTTAATTAGCTCTGTAGTCATCCTTACGACACCTCCAAATACGTTGGAATCTATCATTTCCATTTGTTGGACGGACGCTTTTGTGAGCCTCATTTTGCCCCCATAAAACTGCTCTACTAAATCTGGATATCTAAGCGCTCCTGAGACCGGAGTTCCCCTGTAATCTAAAGGAAACTTTGCGGAAGTATTTATTCTGTTGCTGTCAAATAGGCAGATAGTTTTATCATTCTGAAGTGAGACTATATCGACTAATTTATTCCTAGTATACTCGTCCTCTGCTATACAGTGGAAAATAACATCTTGTCTTATCCACTGACCACCACCCAGTTGATACCCCTGAAAAGTTCTATTGGGAACAAGTTCAATGGCTATCATTGGTAATTGAATTTTAGCTTCTTGTGGGACATTTACTTCCCCCTTTTCGTTTGTGAAGAAACTAGCAGCTAAATTCAAAGTCTTAGTTTGTAGTTCTTTTACCCAAGGTAAGTTATTTGCATATAATAAATTTATGTATTTATAACTATGTTCTGCCTGAACCTTTGACCCAGTGGGTATTGCTGAGTCAAAAATAACTCTTCCATTGAAGTAGTCAACGTGATGAGCGTAATCTCCGGTGGTGTCAGATGGATAGAACGTGTCATCCACCCAGACCCCAGATATCCCCGGATTAAGGTTGTCAGAGCCAACTATAGGGTCGTGGTAGCCAGACGGCGCGTTAACACCGCTTTGCCATACCCAGTTTTCTCTGAAGCCTTCCCAAGCCTGACCAGCCGTAAAATTTTCATTCTTTGACAATCTAAGCTTGCTATAATCCTGTGAGTCTGGTGATAACTCACCCAATGTGCTATTAAAATAGTTTCCTTTTTCGAGTAAAGACCAATCAAAAAACTCTATTAGGTTATCTTGAATGTCATTACTTGTTGTGTGTTGATGGACGGACGTAAAGCCCTTTAGCGGTACATAATACTTTGAAGTTCCCATGATTACACCAAGTATTTACTTAAGACTGCTGATATCTGCTTTTCTTTTCCTTGAAAAGCTCTGGTGATAAAGTTATCTACTATAGTACCGGAAAACTGCGAAGGAACCCTAAAAGAACCTCCGAGTTTCATTGACCCTCCTCCGGATCTACCACCGTTAGATGGTTCGTAGAAAAAACCTTTAACTATGATTGCGTCTCCTTTTGTAATGAGCCAGTCAAGCCAGTGTAAGTCTGTTCCAAACTCTGTTGGTTGGTGCCCCTGCGGTAGGCCTATTAGGTTTGAAAACGCCTGATCCTGAAAACTAAAAGTAATACCTCCTTCTAATTTGTCATTTATCCGACTAACATTAATATTCATGGAGTTTGCCACGGCGTCCGCTATTGCAGTAGTGGCTGCTTCAGGAGAGCCGGGAGGCAAACCAAAAAGCGCGTTTAAGCTGTCAGGCGCTCCTTGGCTTAATAAACTTTGTATTTCTGGCGTCTGCATTATCCACATCTTGACCAGCGACTTAAGCTCTCTGGCAACTTTTCCACTGTTTTTCCTGCCTCTTTTATTCATCTCAAAGGCAAATGCTTTTTGGATATCTGAAGCTATCTTGTCTAAATTTTTAAGTTGCAATGAAAGAGTCATACACTACGCTCCCAAAAGCAGCCAAAGTATCTAACTTGTTTTAGGCCCATTGGGAATGGTTCACCAAAAATTTTAAAGCGCATTTCTTTATAGTCCTTTATATCTTTGTGGACTATGAGTTCTTTTGCTTTTGTTATCTTTGGTAAGTCTGTAGCATAAAAAATAGTTTGGATGGAATTGTCGGGGATAACCATATCACCACCAACTTTTATCCAGCTTTTATTATCCCAGTATACTTTGAGCTTTATATCTTCTGTTTTCTCTACCTCTCGAAAGACTTTATTTTGTCTTTTGTAATTATCTTGAGGTCTTCTGTGAGCATTAACAGAGTGATTGCTAGATAAATTGTTGTAGCTATTAGATATTTCCTCTACTTTGTCTATATATACTAATTGACATGTGACACCAAATATATTAAAAGTGGAGTCAACAACATCATAGTATTTATCAAAAACGCTTTGCGGGATACTAATTGGCATTAGCTAGCTCCACCACCATAATGTTCATCGAAACGGGTATTGAGTCTAGAAAAGAGTGTTCCAGAAGCAACAAATTGGTTTACTTCGGGATCTATTTTTCTATTGGCAATGCCTGCTGTTTCTTGAACTGAGACGACTATACTGCCGTTTTTTATGTCAGTAGAAGACTTAGCTTTTATGACTATTTCATCGGGCATTTTTCTCTCCAGTTATGAAAAATTTACTGTCTAATCTAAATTAATTAATTATGAGAACGAAGTTCCTGTACCTTCTGAGTACCATCTGTTGTCTGTGGCACTGAAGAGTATTAATCTCCAAACGCTCCCTTCTTTGTATAAAGCTACAACCCCATCTGTTCTCGGTATCAGGTACTTTGATGAAGTGTCTGATGCGTGGGTGTAGAAGTTAATGTTGGCGGAACCACTGCCGGTTTTATTAAGGGCAATTGGTAATTGCAGCCAACCCTTGCTATTAACAATAGTGTTTGCGTGACCATTTGTATCTGTAGAAGCCTGAATTTGGTCTCCAGTGTCTGAACTACTGTACATTTCAGTCTTCAGATTTACTCTAGTGCCTGTGTCAGGTGCTAACTGTAGGGTGTTTGATGAGAAGTCTGAAACAGATGTGGGGGCTTCACCGATTCTTATTGAATTCGGCGTTCCATAAATCACTTCACCAATCTGTATAGATTTTTCATCTTCATTACCGGGAGTTTGGTTTACCCAGCTAGTTAGTCCGGCTGAGTCCGCTGTGTTTTGAATACCCGGAATTATAAACAAACATTTCTTGTAATTACCGTTAGCAGAACCGGTGGCTCCACTAGCTCCAACATATGAACCTATGAATATATTGTCAGTGCCTTGACCGTAAGATCCGGCATCTCGGCCAATCATAATATTACTGGAATTACCTACAAATGTACTGCCGGTATTCGCGTATCGACGACGACCGGCAAGGTAACCGATAGAAATATTGTTTGATGAAGAAACCGAATAACTACCTGCTTCATGACCAATATTTATTAGCTGACTGATGAATGAGCCTACGTCAGCGTGGTGTGAATGTTGACCGGCGCCGGTGCCTATATTTACTGTCTGGAAATGACCTGAAGATTGATATCCAGCCTGACTACCCATATTGATAGTATACCAGCCTTGCTGTGTTTGTGCTCCGGCAAGGCCTCCAATTGAGATTGTGCCACCTTTATCAAAGCTTTCGTACCCAGCTCTCCATCCAATCGAAATTACATCATTCGCGGAAGGTTGAGCTTCGCTGTAGCGACCACTAGCTAGATAGCCAGCACTGTGACCTATCATGATGTTATAAAGAATCCCAGTTGCTCCGTAACCGGTGTTGTTGCCTAAGAAAACACTGGAGTCACATCCACTAGATGCCATTCCAGCCCGATAGCCTATAGCATTTACAAAAGCTCCGCTAGCGTTATTTAGAGCGTCTCGTCCTATACCAACACTCTCGGGCATATGGGACACGTATGCACCCGCATCCATTCCAATAAAGTTGGAAAAATTGATACCACTTGAAACGCCGCCTGCCCCATTACCAATTAGATTTGCGTAGTTAACGCCGCTGGCTAATTGCCCTGCATTACGGCCAATCATATTGGTATCATCTGTATTGACAGCGCCCGAACCTGCTTGGGAACCAAAAGCGTTAACATGGTTAACATCGTATGATCCGTGTAAGGCGTCTTGGCCCATAAAGTGACATTTCGTCGCATTTGTTAAGCCAAATCCAGCTCTATGGCCAAAGCCAAAGTTATAATCAGATCCGGAGGTCAAAATGGCGGTTGTGTACCCAAGGAAGCTGTTGTAGGATGAATCAGCTATTCCACTCCCCGCATCCGTTCCGATTAGAGTGCTGGATGTAAGGTTTTGTGCTCCGTAACCGGCGCCCGAACCTATAGTAACACTATCGCCTATATCGTAGCTTGATCCACCACCAGCATTACTGCCGATGAACACACTGTGATAGTGATTGTTATTAGCGACCTGACCTGCACCGGCGTTGAACCCAATCCTAATGCCTGAACCGTCTGGAAAAATCAAATGCTTTAATTGGCCAGAACCATTAATGTCCATATGTAGCGTGGTGCCAACCTTGGTGAGGCCACTTCCAGCAGAAAGTGTGGAACCACCGCCACCTAAACTTGCAGCGTAAACAGAATGTCCTGATACAGCATTTATGCCCGCTTGTAGTATTCCGGAAGTTACAGTATCGTGACCTTTGGCGAATCCGGAAACAGCAACGGAAGCAGTATTTGCTAAACCGGAGACAGCAGCTCCGCTGGCGTTAATATTATACTGTAGGTTGCCAGAAAGAGCAACGGCGTCGATGAGTAGCGTATTTGATCCGGGTACATATCTAGTTTGCACACCGCTAACACCACTGATAGTTACCAGTTCCGCACTACCAATCGTATCTTGATCATAACCGTCTGCGCCTAGCCTCCAGCCTGCGTAGCTGCCTCCATAACCTCCTCCAACATAATCAGCATAGGCTTTTACGGCGGCGGTTGTAGGAATAGTAGTGTCGTTGTCATTGCTTCCAACACCTTCTGAGGAAGTCACCAGAGTCGCGGCAGCTATGTTGGATGTAGTGAGATTATTGAGTGAGTAACCCAGAACACCCGAGATATTCATTCCAGAAGCATTGATCGTATTAAGCAAGAAATTGCCAGACGCGTTTGTGTAGTTGAGAGCGAATCCTGACACTAAAATGCCAGAGTCTACTACCATTCCGCTGACGGCATCAATTTTACCTTGAAGAACTCCAGAGAGGGGGTGCGGACTCAGCTCAAGAGTATTACTTGTAGCGTTGTAGTTAGTTGTTATTCCGCTTGCACCACTGATCGTAACCGTACTGGCGCTACTAATTGTATCTGCTGCGACAGTGCCGTCTGTGAGATTCCAGCCCGCATATCCACCAGCGGCATTATCTATTCCATATTGCAGTGTACCAGATAAACCGCTCGCATCAATCATCAACCTTATGCCACTATCAGCATGAAAGCCACTTGAATTTACAGCAACGCCGTTAATACCACTAAACCCAACCTCGTCCGCTTGGTGTACAAAACTGGTAACGTAATTGCCGTCAGAGCCTGCGTTTCCTGAATCAACAGCCCCCAGTTTGAACATATCACCAATAGCAAAAGTAAGGTTGTTATTTAGTAGTGTAAGACCACTACCTGCTAGGTAAGCTCCGCTAACAGTACCCATGCCCGCGTTGAATATAATACCGCTACTTGTAATGCCTAAGTTTTCACCGTTAGATGTTTGAGCGTTCCAAGTATTAGTGGCTGTCCTCCAAGTCCACTTTTTGTCTCCAGTATCTGTTGCTCCATTACCAGAAGATCTTACTACGATACCTCCGTCATCAACAAGGTGGTCTGCATTCGCATATGAATCATTTCCACTAGTGGAAGCTAGCTCTAGCTGCTTATCTTGTATTGTTACGGTTGTGCTGTCAATATATGTTGTAGTGCCTTTAACAAACAAGTCGCCGCTAATAGTTACATCATTGCCAAAATAGGAATCAGATCTGGCAAATACACCGCCACTAGAATGAACGTTACTGTTGTATGTTGTATATATATCTCCAGAGACAATAACATTACCACTAACCCCAACGCCCTCAACGGCGGCAATATCTAAAGAGAAAGAGGGTGAATTGGTGCCAATACCAACTCTATTGGTGTCTTTCTTGAATACAAAAGCGTCGTCATATGTAATTACTCCACTTTCTTTATAAAGAGCAACAGCGCCGTTTTGTGTTAAAGAGGATGGATCTTCATCCATAGATCTGTCTTGGACAACATACAGAGAAGAAAGGTCAGGTATATCTTCAAGTGTTAAAAATCTGAATGTCGGGTAGTCTGGGCTGCATCCTACATCTTCGCAGCCGCTAGCTGGCCCAGCATAAACAGTGCCCTTTTCCTGTTGGAGCGAGCATATTCTTTCATTGACAATACCGCTGAGAAAGAAAATAGCGTCAGTGCCTGTGGTGTTGTCAAGTTCGTTTCTAAAGAACGGCTCTAGCTGACGACCGCCAGACGCTGTTTTGGTTGCGTCTTGAGGTAAAGCTTGACCACCTGAGAAGTAGACACCAGAACCTCCGCCAAAGAAACCGGAAGCTCTAACCTGAGAATATGCCCTGTCTCCACCAACATCAATGGCAAATTGGGGGTTTGTTTGACTGATACCAAGATTTGATCTTGCATCAGACCAGAGCATGTTACTATCGTAGTTTACAAGTTGCTCACTCCCCCAGAAGGCAACGCCACTAGTCTGTGGCTCCCTGTAGCCACTTATTCCATATCCGGTAAAAACGGAGTACTTACCCGGATAAGTTACATATACTTCTTTTATTCCAAAATCTGGAAAGTTAAAGGGTTGACCAGACGCTACATAATCTACACCACTGAGCGCTCCCGGCATCGCATGGCCGTTGTGGTTATTGGGCATATAGAAAGTTACGCCATGATAACCAGAGAAGGTGTGGGTATGGGCGCTAGTCGCACCAGCTACCGCCATAGCAGCGGATTTGGTTAGATAGAGTGGATAAAAGTAGCCTTGTTGTCCCTCTGTAGGGCCACTAGCACTGTCTCCGTTCAGGTAGTATGGGCCAGAATCGAGAGCGGAGCTGCGGAGGGGAAACCTTGTAAGCTCGTTGTCAGAACCGTTTTGTCGATATTCACCAGAACCCACTTCATAGTAAGTGCCATCAGTAGCAGCATAGTAGACAACGTCTCCGTACTGATAGAAGTCTCCAAATTGACTAAAACCAGCAAGTTCGCCATCAAGAACAAATGCTCCTTGACCCTTCGTGTGAGAAAGCTCTTTGATTCTATCTGATAGTATAACTATGTCTGAATTCATATCAAACCCTTATTAAAATTAGCCGTTTTCGCTGTAACTTGCTGACTTGCTCATTGTGGGCACGGTGCCTGAACTCTCGTTTTGCTCGTATCCATACGCTACAAAATCACAGATCTCAGCATCCGCATAACCACCGGCTTCTGTTTTGATAACATAAGTGATGGTTCTTGGATTATCAATATCGTCGGGGCTTCCATTGTTGCCCTCTCTGAGTACTAAGCCTACTGTGTTTACTGTCATATCCTCTTTACTGCCAGAGGTCGCAGTACCATGACTAGTACCAATAGCGACATAAGTGTTATCATTGAACACTCCGGAAGAAATTGTTATCTTTAATTTTCCGGGTGCCAATCTTTCTATCTTGTCAATATTGTGCCAAGCTCTGACGCTAGGTAGGTTATCAGTTCCGTCACCACTAGCGTTAAAATTGCACCAAGCTTTGGCTACGCCTTTACCGTTTGGTATACTAGAACCATCTCCGAAACGTTGAGTTCCGGAGGTATAAATCTCTTGCTCATGCCCATTAACTGGAACAAATCTGAATCCAATGTCGCTGTAGCCAGACGCATTAATCCAGTTGTCATGTCTCACAGGCATATTGCCATTTAAGACATTGTTAGACTGACCCACTCCGTCAATGTGGTAATACTGAGTATGAGGGTGTCCTGCCGTTAGATTATCTAACTGATTATGATTGATCCCCCAAGGTCCGGGGTACGGAACGAGTTGTAGTGTTGTTGTGTCGCCATTTGGCGCGTTTGGAAATTTAATTCCGGACTGCATAATCAGCTTGCCGCCAACATTATTTACAGTCCTGCCTGTGGCTGCAACTGTGACATTGTTGAAGAAAGGAAACTCAGTCTCCGTATCTCCACTTGCAACGATTCTATTTATAGAAAACGCAATGTCTTCCATGTTGTGGCGAACATCTTCAGCAGAAATTAGGCCTGCATTATTGTCTGCTAAATCTGTGCTAATGCTGGCTATTAAGTCGCCAGAACTTTTCATTGTAGCCATTTAGGTTCTCCCTTAATAATCAAAATATCCACCAGCCCTGTGGTCCGAGTAATTTCTGGCTATGCCTTCTGAACCGGGACTATATGGACCAAGTATTGACTGTCCAACAACGCCGTTTCCAGCCCTGTATTCTAGTAATGAATTGTCGTATTTTTCACATAAGTCTTTATATAAGACTGTTAATGTTTGAGTAACCCCTCTTAGATCAATTGCGGACGGGCCGTCTTTGATTGATATAGCGTTACCAGACTCTTTTCTTATCTCACTTCCAATTATTATACACGCTGCTCGCAAACATGTCAAAGCTATGAAAGGATTATCTTTAGTGCCTGTATCCGTAGGATCTGGAGACAGGGTAGAAGCTTCTACGTTTATCTCGTAACTATTTGCAAAATCCACGTTCATGGTCATCAACTGAGCGGCAACCAAAATCGTGGTTTCTATTCTTTGTGGAGTAAAAGTGTAGCTTGAAGCGTCAACATCATTTATTAGATGTCTAACGACTGTTGACATTTGACCTTGCCAAGACATAAATCACCTATATATTGCTATGGACTTTAAAACTATAAATATCTGTATAATAGGTTCCGCTAGGTACGACGACTTTGGCTTGTAGCTTGTATAGGCCAGCCTCATCTAAGTCACCAGCGATAGTATCGTAGAACATCACTCCGGAAATACCAAAATCCTGAAGGGTGGCATTTCTATTTATCACTGAGTCACTAGGCTTCCTGAAGCTTATCTGATGTATCGTAGATCCTCCCACACCGGAGATATTAACAAGATCGCCGTCGTCTTTGACGGTAATTAAGAATCTTGTGCCCACATCATTTTGATGAATTTCACTAGCCATGTTTTTACCTTATTAAGTCTACAGATAAGACCCTCTGAACACTAAGTCCAACTTCAAATAAAACGCCTTCTATATTTATTGTAGCTGACGTTGACATTTGTATATTAAGCGGTACTTCTACAATCATTTTTGTGTACTCAGAGTTACATTAATTGAGTTTTGTAAGTTCAATACTAGCGATATCACTTCTCCATTACTTCTATTGAGCATCTCACTAGAAGAGGAGTGTGGAATTTCTGATATTGCTATGAAACCAAACATGCTTAAACCGCCGGATCGCTGATGGTTACACTTTCGGCATTTACAGAAGCTGCTTCAGCGGCTTGCTGTTTTGCCACATTTATCTCGTAACTTTTAACGTTGTCGAGTAAAAACTCTCTTACCATCCTATTTGCAAACTGCGCTTCTGTTTCAGGGTTGTCTATCAGGACTACATTTGCTGGATCTGGAATGTTTTCCTCATTGTCTGGACCAGCAGGTTGGTTGGGGTCAAAGTCGGGGTTGGGGATGGTAGCCCCATCAACATAATCTGGATTGGGAACCTGAGATGGCCTTTTGTAATTAGCTGCGACCGCAGATAAAACGCGAGATACATCCCCGTCCGCTATTTCTACTGAAAAAACTGCCATTAAATTATCTCCTAAATAGTATGGTGTGTTATATTATACACGATTTATTGAATTATTTATTTTTTGTGATAACCACTGTTTAAGTGAGGTAGCTCGCATCTTGGGATTTGACACTTATCACATATTTCATGCCATCTATTTGGTAAATCTTCAAAGTTATATGTTTCCACCCCCAAATCTTCGCCATCAGGACCATAGATGAAAAAGCTATTACTAGGAAAAGATTCCCAGACCAATTTTTGTCTCTCCTTAGAAATCAGCACGTCTCTCCAGTCAAGAGTACAGGTTGGGTCTAAATAAACCTTTCTTTCAATGTCTCTTTGTACTAACCTTTTAGCACTTTCAAGTCTGTCTTCATCTTTCCTGATTACAGCAAATTTGTATATCTCATCCCACTCTAGTATGGTGTCTTTGAGTGTTCTTGCGGTAGAGTGCCTAGAAAATCTTTCAAAATTTTCATAGCTATGACAACCCGTTCCAATAAAAACGTCTATATTTTTACCAACGCAGACTGTAGATACGGCTTGCGTGATGGAATTACCTGCCGCTCTGGGAATGTGTACAAAGACAGCCCTTTTAGGAATATATATCATAATACCCTGCACAAAAAAGATGGAAACCTCTCTATTGTTACAGCTTCCATTTTCATGTCTCCATTCTGAATTCTTTCATTCACGGCACGTATAACCCCAGCCCTCCAGACGCAAGGATTCGTGACATAATCATCGCCCATGATAAAGCCTCCCGGTTTTACTTTAAGAATAGCTAGCTCTAATTCAATCGAAACTGGATCGTATTTGTGATCTGCGTCTAGATATATCCAGTCTAGCTCGTTATCTTCTAACTCAAACAAAAAGTTACCACCATATTCTCTGCTTGTAACTACTTTGCCAGATTCAATTTCTTTATCAAAAAAAGACGTTACCAACTCTTCGTGGTTTGCAGCCCAAACATCTGTGCTTTCATGGGTTTGATGTTTGGTGAAGCTGTTGATCCATATGTCACAAAGGTACATTTTACTAGGTCTAGCAATATGCCATAGATGGATAGCATTAAAACCTTTGCACACACCAACCTCGGCGCCAACACCACCCTTGGGTATCTCTAAATACATTTCTTGTTTTGTTTCAAATTCTTTTATCTTTTCCATCTTGTCGTCCTAAAGCGTTATGGGTTCGTTGGGGCAGATAATAATTTTAGTCTTCCCATCGTAGTGTTCGTCTAGGCACGACTTAATCACTTTGGCCTCAGACAATTCACTTTCGATAAAATAATGATGATCTTGCGAATCGTTAAAATAATTACCTTTGAATTCCCCAACAACCTGAGAGTGATTTGCATCTCGTTCCGCCTCTCTTTCTGTGGGGAACATTATGAGCTTGTCGTAATTAAAGCCATTTAGATAAAGCCATTTTTCTGTGACCTCTCTGTATTTTTCTAGTCTTCCTGTAATAAGAATTGAAGCTTTGAAAAGTCTCGGAACCCTATGGGCGAATGGATTTATCTGACTGAGCCACTTTAGGTGTCTTTCTTCGTCGTTACAAATTTCAATTGGAATATTTGGTGCGAACACGCCGTCAATGTCAAACATCGCCCCGTGAACATACGATGAATTGAAAAAATTCCACTCAAGTAGATGTGGGCCTTCTAGGGTTTCGCCAAATTTATCTATAAACTCCTTGCCATAAGTAGTAGAAAACATAGAAACTATTTTTATGTCTTTGCCAAATGTTTTTCTAAGTTGCCTAGCCGTAGTTCCGTCGTGTGTGGTATCATCAATAAATACTAAATTTTTAGTGTCCTCCATATAGTTGTTCATTCTGGTGCCACCGTATGGAGAAGCGTATCTAAGCATATTCAACTTGTTGTCTGTAATTGAATATAATGGTTTACTTAGAAGTACCGACATAAGCGAGGCGGGAATCATTCCAGATCTAGGAACGCCAACGAACCCGTCAAACTGACGAAGATATGGCATTAATCCTATAGCGACATCGTAAAGATTTTGTATCGTTATAAATTTATTGTTAGGTTTTGTGAACGGCCCCTGCTTGGCACACATGTCATAGAAAATCTGTTTTTCTTCCGCAGATGATGTTTGGCACCACTGCCAATCTGGAGGGGATGTACCCATAACCCTCTTGAAAACATCACACTGTCCGGGCTGGCTACAATAGCACTTCGACAAATCTACCTTTTCCTCTTTTTCCATACTATTCCTGTTTTTCATACTAAGGGTTTAAATCCTTCCATATTATTGATCCGTCAAATATTATTCTTTTAATGCTTGTGCTACCGTACTTTATCTTGTCGGCGGCTGTGTCGGGAAGGTTATCACTTCCGTAATACATCTTGTCGGGCAGTGTATAAGTTATTGAGATTTCAGCATCATACACGTACGCGTTTTGCGTATAGTAGTTGTCGGCAGTGTCTGTGCAGACTATATCTATTTGATCAAATTCGCTGGGGGCGGAACCCCAATCGTCAGTAGGACTACCAAGAGTGATAATATGTCCACCGGACGTATTGTTAGTGTATGTCTTGTTGCCAGACGTGGCACCATCACTACTACGACGACATCGGACCGCCCACACAGCACCAGTTTGTGCATTGGCGATCCTTATGCTCACACTCACTCCGTCAATCGTTGCGTAAGCGGGAGGAGCGGTAAAACCAGACAATCTAAGGGTATTGGTATCAAGATCTGTGAATTCGTCTTCAGCACTAGAGTCCGTAAAAGAGCTGGCATCATAGATATTTTCGTTGTCTACGGCATTGTCTACATTTTCCCATGTGTGTGTGTTATCACCAACGTCAGTCGCTGTAGTAAATTGATAAGGTCCAAAGGTTGGCATTTACTGTTATCTCCGCTCTTAGTCTTTGATAAAATATAGAGTTGTGGAATCAGGCGTTAAAGCATTATATTCAGCAGTAGTACAGACAACAACAGCAGAAACCAAATCAGCACCACCAGTTGTGTTACTGTCTACAAATTTAGAATTAGTATTGCTGTAGTTATTAAGGTCGTCATCTACCACCAAGTCAATAGTGCCATCAAGATCTTGATATGTGGCAGTTATACGGGTCTCGGTATTACCAGTGAACATGCCTCCGACAAAGTCTTCAACCTGCTCTTGTGATAATTGAGTATTTGTATCTGTAGCCGCAATCGTTATGGTATCGGTACTATCATTAGTTGTAATAGTTACGTTTGAACCGGCAGCAAGCGTTAGGGTATCGGTAGTAGTGTCCGCTACGACATCTGACTGCCCAGCAACCGAGATAGTCTTAAACGAAAACTCATTGGCCTCTCCACCGCCGCCACTACCATTAGAGGCAGAGGTAATCCTGCCTTGAGCATCAACCGTAATATCAGCACTTGTATAGCTACCCGCCGTAACTGTGGTGTCAGCGAGTTTAGCGGCAGTAACTTGGTCATCGCCAATGTGGGCAGTGTCAATAGATCCATCTGTATAGTGTTCGCTATCAATTGCATTGTCTGCTATCTTTGCACCGGTAACAGCATCAGCGGCAAGTTTCGCATTGGTAACACCAAGATCTTTCACTCTTAATGAATCAATACTTATTTCTATCGTGCTGTCATCAACGTTTACAGCAAAGCTTCTGTTAGCCGACAGATCTCCACCCCCTGTCAAACCGTCGCCAGCCGTTAGTGTGCGGGACTGAATTGTATTCCCACTAGCTGAGTTGGCTATGATTTCACCCAACAAGAAGTTGCCAGAGCTGTGAACTAAGTTCGTGTTAGAGGCTCCACTCGCGGAGGTTGCTGTGATTTCACCTAGTAAGAAGTCCCCAGAGCTGTGGACTAAATTCGTGTTAGAGGTGATGTTCGTAGCGTTGGTACTTCCACTTGCGGAGTTGGCCGTGATTTCACCTAGCAGGAAGTCACCCGAGGAGTTGACAAGATTGGTGTTAGCCGCACCACTTGCAGAGTTCGCCGTGATTTCACCCAGCAAAAAGTCGCCAGAGCTGTGGACCAAGTTCGTGTTAGAGGTGATGTTCGTAGCGTTGGTACTTCCACTTGCGGAGTTGGCCGTGATTTCACCTAGCAGGAAGTCACCAGAGCTGTGGACTAAATTCGTGTTAGAGGTGATGTTCGTAGCGTTGGTACTTCCACTTGCGGAGTTGGCCGTGATTTCACCTAGCAGGAAGTCACCAGAGCTGTGGATCAAGTTCGTGTTGCTGGTTATCGCGCCTCCACTCGCAACCGGTAAACCTCCAGCTCCCGCAATTCCAGACACCACTATGATGTCCGCAGCATTAACTGCTCCACTTGCGGAGTTGGCCGTGATTTCACCCAGCAAAAAGTCGCCCGAGGAGTTGACAAGGTTGGTGTTAGCCGCCCCACTTGCGGAGTTCGCCCTAATTTCCGTTAAGAAGTAGTCGCCAGAGGAATATGGTAGTCCATCGCCGCCGCCGCCTATGGCAGATCCGTTGAATTTTAATCCTCCTCCGTCGTTGTAGAGGACATTTGTTGTATTGCTAGGAACTCCATCTAATAGCTGTAATCCGCTACCAAGTTGCAGTTGACGATTGCCGCTATCAAATATAAATAGGGGGTCTGTTTGTGAGCCACCGGCAGTTGTGTCGGACTTAGTAGTAACAAATGGGATGCCGCTTACATTTAACTCTGCTTCTGATTTTAAGTCGCCACCACCTAATTTTGCATTACCAATTTGAACAAGCACAGAACCGTTGGTGTCGTGACTTCTAATTACATGACCAATAGTAACTTTATAATTAGGAATTGTTGGTGAGACGTTTACGCCACTACCAATTTGTGTGGCAGACAAGAATATCTCATCACCATCAGAATAATGAGACGTGTCTACATCTCTAACAATACCATATGTTGTTACATAGCCAAAAGAATCATCTTCAATGTTGTGGGTAGCAAGACCGACTATTTGAGAAAGAGATTCCGAGGTTGCGATTGCTCCAGATATTGTGGGGGCAGCATTTCCATGAGAGCCAG
>Ga0255751_10001037_pt1 | contig 26470 bp, 19 predicted proteins | sample 071ome_20_FD_179951 | JGI IMG/M metagenome (GOLD analysis project Ga0255751, IMG submission 179951) | Coastal salt marsh microbial communities from the Groves Creek Marsh, Skidaway Island, Georgia - 071412BT metaG (version 2) | ecosystem: Environmental > Aquatic > Marine > Intertidal zone >... | reverse complement strand
GAATTTACATCGATTTGACCTTCTCCTAAATTATCAATTATATAAGATTTTAGTGCTTTCCCTTCCATATTAAAAAACTCAATACGGGCATTTTGGGCATTAGTTGGAATCTTGTATTCAATAATAGTAAATTCATTAAATGGGTTAGGAGTATTTTGCCCAAGATAAGTTGCATTATTGTCAGACAAATCTATAGAGCTTGAACTTTGCTCTAAAATTTTACCCATTTGCTCTTGTAAATATGACAATTGAGCTTGAATATTTTCAATTTCTTTTTTCTGATCCTCAATTATAACTTGTTGCTGTTTGACCGCATTGACAAGTATCCACTTTAAGCTCGATGCATTAATTGTTAGGATATCTTCTTCAGAAAGAACAGTTTTCTCACCCCACTCGTTAATATCAACAACTTGGTGTGTAACTTCGTTAATCATGAAAGGTGCAACTTCCTTCAGGTCTTGCGCCAGTACTCCAATCTGATAATCACCATCGGTTGTTCCACATTTGCCATTATATTCATATTCTACAGGTTCTAAATTATTCACAATATCTAAGCCACCTGAATATTTCTTTATATTCTTCTTTAGTCTCTTATCAGATGGAATAGCCCATAAATCTCCACCAGAGGTTTTATAAGCTGTACCTTCGACATGAAGTTTGTAGTTCGCTAGCGGGCTATTCACCCCAATGGCTACATCACCATGTAGGGCATTAAAATAAGAATCTCCTTTTGACGCAAAAATTGTATTAATTGAAGCCGTATTACTTCCTTCAAAGATTGTAAAAAGTGAATTGCTGGCATCCGTATACCTGAAAAATCTAAAATTAGAGGTTCTGCTACTTTCTGCAGGTCTTGGATTGTAATCAATAGTAACATTTTGTCCACTGGCTCCCCACTTATTAAAAGCACACCTGCCAATTCCCTGATCTACTATTTCAAAATAATCAGAAAGGTCACCAGTTTCTCCTATACGAAACTTTGGATTCATTGCTTTTGCAATATGTATTTCTGCAGCTGCAGTAGTAGATGTTTCGCCGACGGTAACTTTCCCATCATTAAAAACTTTAATCTGCGAGAATGCAGAGAAAGTTAATGCTAAGAAAAATAAGGTAAATATTAAATGTTTCATATTAATAATATTTATTTCGTTGAATTTGATCACTTATAAAGATAATACAAAAATAAAGGAAATATGGTAAGGGAAAATCCCCTTATTGGGTGATGGTGCACGTAAAACTTTTCAAACTTAAGATATTAATGGCATAAAGACTATAATCAATTCATTCTAAATATAAAAAAAGCAATAAAACAGACAATTTTGAAAGGATAGTGCCTATCGTCACATGGTAAAAATCATTCATCTTCTAATTTACATACATAATGACTTTAACATATAATTTATTTCACAATAAAAAGCTATCTATCATTATATACGGTTAAAGACGTAAAATGTGATCAAAATTGGAAATAAATAAATTCTTGTTTTCCAAACTCTCCAAAAGCAAAAATGGCATAAAACATCAAAACATAAATAGTTATCCTCAGTGGAACTGGTATTGTATCAAAACTATTTTGTGCTGATGTTTTATATTGAAGTATTTTTATTAACAGTGGGAGTGAAATAAAAAACAAGACCAACTTAATATTGTCTATTTGTGATACTGAGGGATTTGAATATTCAAAAAGAGACATAAACAATACATAAAATTGATCCATGGATTCAACCCTGAAGAGCATCCAACCAAAACAGGTGAGAAGAAACATGAACAAGACTTTAAAATACCCAAACGCGCCGCTTCCTTCATTTTTATCCCATGACATCTTTCGGAAAATGATGAGAATTGCCCCATGGTAAAAGCCCCAAACTATGAAATTCCAGTTGGCACCATGCCATAAACCACCAATAAGCATTGTTAACATTAAATTTCTATATGTTAACCATTTTCCTCCCCTATTGCCTCCTAACGGAATGTATAGATAATCACGCAACCACGTAGAAAGACTTATATGCCAGTTGCGCCAGAAAGCCTGAGGACTGGTTATGAAATAAGGGAAAAGAAAATTAGTCATGAGGTCGAATCCCAGCCACTTTGCGACGCCTATAGCTATAAATGTATAGCCTGCAAAGTCCCCATATATTTGAAAGGAGAAAGCGAAAACACCTGTTATAACATCATAAAACCCAGGATCCTTCATTTCAAAAATTGGGTCGACTATCAGTGCGAGATTATCTGCAAGGAAAACCTTCATAAAATATCCAAGAAAAATGAGCCATCCACCTTCAAGAATCATTTTATTTGTAACATACCTTTTGGTTGTGATTTGCGGCAGAAGGTGTTGAGCTCTTTCTATTGGACCTGCAACGAGTTGTGGAAAAAAACTGACGTAAAGAGCAAGATTTAAAATACTTTTTTCGGCTTCGATTTTTTTTCTATATACATCGATAGTATAAGCCATCGTCTGAAATGTATAAAACGATATTCCAAGTGGCAGAATAAAGTTTAGGCTGTGCCAATTCGTCTCTATACCAAATCCAGACATTAGGTAAACAAATTCACCAATAAAAAAATCAAGATACTTGAAGATGCATAGTACGCCCAGGTTGAATAAAACACTTAAAATCAGGTAGACTTCCCTGTTTCTAGTCTCCTTGTTCCCGAGTTTGAGCCCGCAATAAAAATCAATCAAACTGCTGAGGATTATCAGCGAAAGAAACCTCCAGTCCCAGAAAGCATAAAACACATAACTGGATATCAGAAGGAAAAGGTTTTGTAACTTCAGCCAGCGAGACAGACAGAAATAAACCACCAAAACAATAGGTAGAAATAAAATAAATTCTAAAGAATTGAAAAGCATCTATTAAGCTAGTAGACCAATAAATATTAGCATTCAAAGATATTTAATTAATTTATTTGGATCGAATTAACAATTAATTATTGATTGTATAGCTTTATTACTCTGTTACCCCCGTCTGAGCATCTTTTGAATCATTTATAAGCTCATGTAAGAGACTTTAACATCCATAATTATTAACTTGCGGCCTTAGATTTACTATACACTTTAAAGCAGTCTAAATGCTTTATTTACATTTATTACTGACACTTTTATTTGGGATAATACTTCCAGGGATCAAGCCTTTTAGTGCTTTTAGGAATTTCTTTTACTTCATATCCATTATAATTATCCTAAAAACAATTTTCTTCACTACATCAGCAGGTTGGAAAATTCATGATAGTCTTGTCGGTCCACTTGATCTGCGAGGTAGGCAAAAACAGACCCTAAGTTTAATCAACAAAGCCAGGAGTCCAAGGCCTGATATAAAATATGTGCCATTTGGCAACAGCCAGGTTGGTTTTATATTCAACAAGCGACGGATTTCTGAGTACCAGGAATATGAGGCTGTTGCTATTCCGGGCCTCAGAATAGTGGAGTATAATTTCTTTGTGGAAGATATTTTGAAGCTAAATCCAAAATGTGTAGTGCTTTACCTATCAGATAAAACTATTGCTGCAACGCCAGATATTTATCCAGTAGGTGTAAGACCTGTCAATCTATCGCTACTATGGTCATTATACAAAAAGCTTAAATCGGCAAAATTAAAGCCCAATATTAATCACTATATAGAAATTTCTCTTGGTGAGCTATTCTACACATTTAAATATGACCACTTATTCAAAGCCTATCGTAACCATTATTTACTAAATCTTGGAAATAAGAGTTTTTTTGAATTCGAGGAGAATGTGCTCGATAGAGAAGATTTACAGGAAGAAGACATTTCTCATGCACCCTGCAAAATCAATGGGATACCGGTCCTGTTATCCCAGGTCCCGTCAAAAACAAAGAAAAAAGACTCAAAAGACAACAAACAAAAAGACTGGAATAACATCGATCAGAGAAGAGAAAATATTCAAAAAAGAATAAAAAAACGAGTGCAAAATCTAGCAAAAAGAAAACAGCGTGAATTTAATAATCGGAATGTAGCCTTTAATTTGAAAGAACTCGAAAGCTTCGCCAATACCTTAAGAGAAAATGGTATCAATCTTGTAATTGTTGAAGGACATTATCATCCTGATGCCTACGAAACAAAACCCGAAATCACACAGTACGTTGCTGAAAAACTGGACAGCTTCACTCAGGCTAGGTATGATGCCATATTTATTCCAAGGAGTGAATTGCCAAATCTCGTTGCAGGTCACTACAAGGATGAAACGCACTTGCATCCTGGACCCTCTGACGAAATGTTTGATGCCATTAACAAACATCTCAATAATTTGACACTCAATGGCCTTTAATAGATGCAGATTCGAAATATGAAAAAATACCTATTTATTACAGGGTGTCCAAGATCCGGGACCAGTGCATTATCACTTTTGTTTGGTTCACATCCTCAGGTTGCAATGGGTGTAGAGCGGTTTCACCATTTTGTAATCCCGGAATTCAAGATGCAACGCAGTTTGTATGAACAAAAACGGTTTTTTGATTTCAGGCCTGGCGACTCCCATATAAATCTTGAAAAACAACCCGGAATAAAAAGAAGTTATGACAAGTTGAAAGAGCGCTACGCTCAATGCAAATATTTCGGAGATAAAGTTCCTTACCTCTATGATCACTACAAACCACTTATTAATGAATTCAACCATAACGATGAGCTTAAGCTGGTTGTTATAGTAAGGAATATCTTTGATGTAGCCAACTCATACCAGGTAAGGGCAGAAAATACACAGATGAAGTGGCAAAGGGATTATCAAAGAGCTGTACAGGACTGGAACAGATCGATGCGTTACACATTAGACTTGCTGGAATACTTCAAAGAACTTACAATCGTAGAGTACGAAGACATTTATGATTCAGAGAATATCGATAACGTAAGAACTATGTTTGAATCCGTCGGCCTTGAAGCTACAAATGAGGTAAAGGAATTTTATAAAATGCAGCTCAAGCAAACTGCACGAAGAGATGAGAAAAGAATGGAAAACTATCTTTTGGAAACTGCACACAAACGCTTTATATGTCAAAATGCCAAAGTTCATCTCTATAAAAAACTTGTGGAGCTCCAAGCCGAAACCAAAGTGTAATTATTTATTAGATCGAAATTGTCATGTCAGATAAAAAAAATGAAATAGATCCTCGGGCTCTTGAAATAAAGAAGCTTAAGGATATTCTACGAAATCAAATAGTTGAAATAAAATCTCTCAAAGATCAACTTGAGGAAAATGCCAGTAATGTCAGGCCAGAAGTAGACACTGAACTAATTAATGAGCAACTTGCCGAAAAACAAGAAAAGCTCAAGGAAAAGTATCTTTCAATTATTGAATCAAAGGATTTGATTATACAGGACTTGAAAAGAGACCTCAAGCTTAATAAGAGAGAAATAGAAACGCACTTAAGAAGACATTCGGAAGAATTGCTTGATTTACATCAGCAGCTCATTTCGGAACGCACATCACGTGATTTTTTATTGGCAAATATTACTGAAGAACTTCTACAGGCTCTCAAACGTCCAGGCCTAACTGATGGCAATCAATCAAAGGCTGAAAGTAAAAACGCAGAGTCGGAAGAACTAAAGATAGGTCCAATCAATCAAGTAGATGTTCCATCATTCAGTCCAGAGGACAAAGAGAATGGCCTCACTATTTTATATGCCTCACCGCAAACGCCTAATTTTGATGAATCTTCAGGAGGTAAGCGGGCTTTTCTCATGCTCAAGCTTCTGGCTAAACAACATAAAGTATACTGTTACTCTAAGGCTCTTTCCAAAGAGTTGCATAAACTGGCTCTCGAGACCGAAGGCATAAAGGTTATCAATAAGCTGGATGCGCACCATCTCATAGAAAGGATAGGTCATATCGATATTATCATTGCTGCCTGGTATCAGGTATATGAAACCATAGAACCCATTCACCGCCATTTTCCAAAAGCGCGCCTTATTGTTGATACTGTTGATATCCACTGGGTTCGCGAGGAACGATCGCTTGGTCACTGGGATGCCCTGACACCTGAAAAACAACTGGAAAACAAGTCCAAAGAAATTGAAGTGTACGAAAAAGCAGACATACTCTGGGTAGTATCAGAAGAAGATAAAAAAGCCCTTAAAAAAGAAGTAAGAAATGCCGATGTACGTATAGTATCCAATATTCACATCCTGAAAAATGACAGTTTCAAAGCTGATAAACCCAACAGGATTCTATTTTTTGGCGGATACAATCATTACCCCAATATCAATGCTGTACAACTCCTTGCTAAAAATATATTTCCAAAAATCAGGGAATCTATTCCGGATGCCGAGCTGGTTATAGCCGGTTCAAATGCCCCTTCTTCGGTTCGTGAGTTAGCGGAATCTGACGGTGTCCATTATCGGGGATTCATAGAGCATGAAGAGATCAAAGATCTTTACGACGATTCAAAAATGACGATTGTACCGCTAACTGAGGGAGCCGGCATAAAGGGAAAAATATGCGAAGCGATAGAATACCGCACTGTAGTAATTACAAACGATATAGGCAACGAAGGGATAAAGCTCCAGACTGGGGTGGATGGCTTTGTGTCCAATAACTATGACGAAATGGCTGTATACGCCATCGATGTCATGAAAGGCAAGTATGACCTCGAAGTCATTACAGAAAAGGCCCAGGATAAAATGAAAGACCTTTTAGGCCCTGAAGCTAACCTGACCATTATGAATGAAAGCTTCAGGCCAACTGTGGACATCTGTATTGTCAGCTACAATAAGAAGGAACTGCTGAAGCAATGCATCGATTCTATCCTTGAAAAAACCACTTACCCTTACTACAAGATCCTGTTATATTCCAACGGCTGCAGCGATGGCTCACAGGAATATATTAGCCAGCTTGCTGAAACCCATGAGAATATCGAGGCTATTCTATCCGACAGGAATGATGTTTTTGTAAAACCCAATAATAAGATGATGCTCATGAATCCCACACATGATGTTGTCTTATTGAACAACGATGTTATTGTGACGGAAAACTGGTTGACCGCACTGGTAGAAGAAGCATATAAGTCCCGAAATATCGGAATTGTGGGTTCAAAGATATTATACCCGGATAATGTGCTCCAGGAATTTGGATCAGAATTATATCTCACAGGAAGCGGGCGTAATATAGGTAAAGGCGATGATCCAAATAAAGCTGAATACATGTACGCACAGAAAGCCGGATATGTATCCGGTTGCAGTATGTATATTAAACGAAGAACGCTGTCGACAATCGGTGTGTTCGATGAGCTGTTTCACCCATGCTATGCTGAAGACTCTGATTACTGCTATACGGCCTGGGAAGAAGGCATCGAAGTAAATGTGACACCAAAATCCGTAATTTTTCACCTCGAGGGTGCATCAAGTGGCAGGGATACTGAATCCGGGTTTAAAAAGTTTCAAAAGATCAACATGCAAAAGTTCTTAAGTAAGCATGCGGACAGACTGGAAAAAATAAACCAACGCATCAAGCTCCTTAACAAGGAATATCCTCAGCTGAATTAAATCAATATAAAACAAAAGATGGCGCTTACATATGTAATTTCCTATCCTAAGTCCGGAGCAACATGGTTCAGGTTGCTGATGTATGCCTTGTTTCACCAGAAACTCGACAACTCGAATGAGGTGCAGCTGTTTTATCCCGAACTGCCCAACCAGGAAGACCTGGTCTTGCGTAACCTGGAAGAAGGCGGTGATTTTTTTATAAAAAATCATGTGGCATTTTCAGAGGATCTGAAGTTCCTTGAGCAGGCAACGCGCATTATATACATTTCGCGCAATCCCTTCAACTGTATGCTCTCCAAATTGGATCATTATAAATATGAGGGTGTAAACTGGGTAAGCAAGGATGATGGTTTTGTAAAGTTCTGCACAGACTTTATGGACAATGCCAGCAAGCCACCGTCCCAGACTTCAGACAAATTGCATGGGGGATGGAATTACCATATCCAGTCCTGGTTTAATGCTCAACTCGAAATTCCTGTCATCAATATACGGTATGAAGACCTTGCTGAAGACACAGTCACCGCTTTGCAGAAGCTTTCTGACGAGGTCGGCTGGAACTTCAGCCACGAAGCGATAGAGAAGGCTGTAGAACTGGCCTCATTTAATCGAATCATGTCCATGGAAATGCATGAACTGACCAATAAAGTGCCCGGCATGTTCTATTCAGAAAAAAGGAGGAAAGCTTTTATGGAAGATAATTCCCTGCGTTTTGTCAAGCTGGGCAAGAAGCGGGATGCTATAAAAATACTTCCAGTTGAAATGATACTTCGGGGCAAGATTGTATTTTATGAGGGTATGAAAATAGCGGGTTACAGATAGTTTATAACCCTATCACAACACTTGATTTTTAAAGTTTGAATCCAAAGATTAGCATAATAATTCCTGTTTACAATGCAGCTGCTACAATCATAAAATGTATTGAAAGCATTCAAAATCAAAATCTTTCTGAACTGGAAATAATTTGTATCGATGACGGATCAAATGATAATTCATTAGAGTTATTAAAAGAACTTACCAACTCAGATAGCAGAATTATAACATTAGTCAATTCAAAAAGACTTGGACCTGGAAAAACCAGGAATATAGGACTGGTTCATGCCAAGGGAGAAGCAATAAGGTTTATTGATGCCGACGATCAATTGCCATCAAACTGCCTCAAATTCCAATATAATTACCTAAGGACCCATAATCTTCAGGCAGTCAAGGGAGCTTACATTAGAACCACAAGAGAAAATGAGCAAGTTTCGGTTAAATTGCTTAACAAAGGGTTTATTGTCAATAAATCAAATGCATCAGATCAACAAATTGAATTATTACTGTACGATCATTGGTGTTACATGTATGATCACAAATTTCTTCAAAGTGAAAAACTTAGCTACCCTGAATTTACTAATGCGCAAGACAGTGTTTTTGTCCAAAATTGTATTTCACGGATGCGTCGATTTGCCTATATCCCTAGTATCGTATATCAGTATAACTTTAATCCGTCTTCAGTAATTAGAAAAAAAGAGCACCCTATTTGGTTTGAAAATATTTTTCGAGAAAAGCTAAATCTATTCGAGACCTTAAGTGAAATGAAAAGAGAAAAATTAGCTGTAAAAATGTTGTATGATGCTTTTAAGAATTATTTTGATAAATCTATATTCCCTGGCTTGGTAAAACTACATAAAGCCGATTCAATTAAGGTATTAGAATATCTAGCCAGTGAATTGACAAGGCTTAGAATACAAAAGATAATGTGTGTTGATAATTCACCAGCCACAGTAACAAAACAAGATGACATACTTGAATTAGTAGAACGGGTAAGCTATGCTCATCATGATTCAAACTTTGAATTTTTATTCAATAGATACGTATGATTTGGAGCAACATCATTTGAATAAGCCATGAGGAGTAACGATGCAATTCATTGCATTAGTTTTTTCTAATAATGAACCACTTTCTTTAGTTCGAATAAAATGACATGTATTTTCAACAATCTTATGTTTGATACCTTTTTCAATTACTCGGCAGTTCCAGTTCCAGTCTTCAAATCCAAATCCTTTATCAAGTCTGTTTTCCTTAAAAGGCAATTCTTTAAATATTGAAGCTTTTCCAAATGACAAGGCTGTCCAGTAATTGCTTATCCTCAAGTAATCAAGCACAAACTCTTTGCTATCCATATCTGTGTGAATGAACATCATCTGTTCCTTTCCAAAAAAGATGTTTACTTCGGGGTGCCACACTGTTTCAGTCTCAAGTATATTTTGATCGGCATCAAATGCTCTCCATAACCACTCTTTCCCCCACATATCATCTCCATCAAGAAAAGCTATATAGTCTGAATCACTGACCTCAACACCATGATTTCTGCTTAAAGCCAAATCTCCGTAATCGACATTTAAAATTTTGAAATCAGGGTAATTCGAAAATTGTAGAATATTTTCTTTTGTGTCAGAACTGGCTTTATCCAAGATTAATATCACTTCACAATTCAATCCCCTGAAATGCTTTGCTTCACTTATTGCAGCTTCAACACTCCTTATGGTTTTCTCTGCCAGTTTTCCTTCTGAATGGAAGTTTATAATTGCTGAAATATTGTATCTCAAAACGATCGTAAATTTGGTATAAGAAAACGAAGAAACTCTTTTTCAAGTCCATGGTTTTTCGTATTAGCACTGAAATTCTCTGTTCTAAACATAATGTCTTCATTTTCAAAAATCAAAGACTTAAAGTATTTGGAATTTCTGTTTACAAAGTTCAAAGTATCTTGAGTTTTATTTTCAAAATCTAAGTCTGACCCGATGTAATAACTTATTGGAACCAAGCTTGATAGAGGTTTTAAATACTTTATTAGCATTTCACGCCCACAAAGTGAATCAGAGACTATAACTCGAGAAGTTTTAATATTGGCCATCAAATGTGTTAGGACTTTTAGCCTGTTTGTCAAATTACTCCTCTCAAAATATTGATTGAAAATGATGTATTCAATATACTTATTCAATTCTCGATCAAAAGATCTCAATTCAACATCTTCATCAGGCATAATGATCAAAATATTTGGCCCCCGGTATTCCGTTGAATTCAAAAGATTATCCAATAGATTGACAATGCCTGAATCTAATTGATTTAAAATCAGTATAAATTGATACTCTGAGGACAGTTTTGGAATAATTTTGTTTATCAGCCTTAATGCCGGAGAAATAAATGGTTGAGAAAACTGAAACTGATTCAAGTCTATTTTACCATTATTCAATACAGTATCATCCGTTTTAGCCAATGCGTAAATTTGATCCTTAATGACCGGATCAATATGGATCGGTGGTGGCGCCTTATTTTCTGCCGTTAAGTAATCCAAAACAGGGTGTTCCTTGGTAATTCCAGAATTTGCAATATATTCTACCGGATCAAAATGGCTGGAAGTCACCAGAGAGTGGTCCGAACTGTGCATGAAAAAATACTCTAGTGGTGTACAATTAATTTCTTCAATTTGATTCTTTCTGAATAAATACTCTCCATCAAAATATTCAGATGTCTTGTTTATATTATACATGTTATCTCTCAGGTATGATATAAGAGGGTTTTGCCTGACAGGTAAATTCAAATACCTCTTTTTAATGAATTTAATCGAGAATAGTGGATTAGGATTGCATGATATTAGATGCCCTTTGCTAAGAAAATGTAGGAGTGCAGATACTGATCTATCTAAAATATGTCCATGAGCTTTATAGTAGTAATCAGGATCAAATAATATAGATGGTTTGACAATATCTTGAGTTTCTCTGTCAAGATATTCAATAAGGGGTGGAACATTTTCATGTCTGTAGTAATTATCACGATAATACTTAGGATCAAAGAGGTGATTTGGACGAACCGAATTGTGGATTCCCGGATCATTAAAGTATTCAAATAAAATTTGAATGACTGGTTTATCTTTAAAAGGCCTGAATTGCGATCTGATAAATGGAATATTGAACAAAGGAGAGATGAATTCAGAATCACTTTCTAAACACCATACCCATAACTCCTTTGGATCTGCAGTGCTTTTAATATTGTCAGTATCTATTTTTTCTGATCGACTAAAGAATTCAGGCAGGAAATACTTGTCTTCAATAATCTGAAGGAATTCATCAAATTCTAATATTTTCTTCTGTTCCATTTAATTCCGAGATTACTTTGAATAATTTATACCAATAGACGAACACAATTATGCTAATTTTATGTGTTCCAGTCAATTAAAACTTCTTTCAAGATAATTAATCAAGTTCAGGAAACACTCCTAATAATTTGTGCTTTATTGGAGAAATGAAATTTTCACCTGTAAACATCTTAAATACATTTAGTGCGTTTTCCCTCAATTCATGTTCTTGTTCTTTAGATATATCAGGAATATCCAAAATATCTTTTTCTTTAACTGTAACAACACAACTGTCCCAATTAAAATAATCTTCTCCAGGTAACCAGAAATCATCTGAAATATTAACCGGAATGGCTCCCGCTCCTAAAGACTCCCAAAATCTTATAGAAGCTGGCCCAATGCCTCTTGGGCACAAGGAATACCTGCTATTGGATAATACTTCTTTGTATTTTTTGGTTCTTAGATGGATCAAGGATAGCTCTACTCTATTTAATTTTTTACCATATATATCACGTTTATATACATACTCATTAAAGTGCCATCCATTAGTTGGGTAAACCATGGTATGATTAGGGTGATTAATATTATATGTAAGATTGTACCTTAATTTCGAAGCTCTATCTTTAGCCAATTCCTCTCCCCCCTTTATAATGTACATTTCCAATAAATGAATAAAATAAAGTCTTCCGATTTAACGCTCGAACTTTATTTATTGGATATAATGGAAAAGGCAAAATTTCGATGCCATAGGTGTCATATATATTGATCGCATCATATTTAGTGGCATGTGGTATAAAAAAAGTGTTTAAACACAATTTTTCAAACAAAGGCAGTAATTTCTTATAATTGTAGCTTTGACATGCTGTAAAAATAAATTGTTGTGAATTCAAGTCAAGAGAAAGTAAGGATTGAATGTTACGATTGAATTTAATAAGACTTTCAGCATTGTCCTGTTTATTTAATTCGTCAAGAATTTGAGCCCAAGGGAACGCTATGTAATGAAAATAATTATTACTGAATGAATTTTGCTTTTCTAAAAGTTGAAACACATATTTTTCAGTAATAACAGGTTGTTGCCAATTAAAATATTGTGTTGTATAAAGTATCATTTTGAAAATTTGAAAAAGACGTAATCATTTGTTGCTCTTGTGATTCAAATATTTGATTTTGATGATGAATAATATTTATAGAAGCATTTAAAGGAGCGTAATTATCATTATTCACAAGAAATAAGAACTAATAAATTCAGTTTCATAAATTCCGTATTCATTTCACCATTTAACGAATATCATACTCATGAAAAATAACCTAAAGGTAGTAGACTATTTATTTGCAATTCTATTAATTGCTTTATTAGCCTCAATAGCAATATTCGTTGATAATTCTCTTTTAACTTTGCTCTTAACCATAAGTATAATTGTTGCTTTCTTTTATTTCTTAATTCTCAAGAGAAACATCCTATCAATTATTGATCTTAACTCTGTTCAAACATCTAATAAATTGGATCAAGTAATAGTTGAAATTAGTTTTTTGAAAACAAAACTTGAAAATTTTGAAAATACAATTTCAGAAAATGGCGAAAATCATCTGAATATGATTTCAGAGTCAATGATCTCCATGCAAACTGAAATAGAACTTTTAGAAAATCAATTGATTACTTTTAGCCAAAACCAAAAGGAGGACTTGGATTCAGTAACTGTGAGACTCGAAAAAGGGAGAACAAACCAATCCGTCAATTTGAACAAAAAAATTCGAGTGGCTAAAGAATCCGTTATAAACACACTTAATGGTTCTTTAATCAGCTTTATTGAAAATTTCGAAGAGTATAAATTCCACATTAATGAAAAATTATAAAAACTGAATACTTCATTGATAGAAGTAATCAAAGCGAATAAGGAATAAAATTAAATTGAGACAGTTTAATTATTAACTACACGTTAGCTCTAATATTACTTTTTGAATACTGATAAATTCGTAAAATTGCACTATAATTTAAGGTGAAATGCAAAAGCTCAAGAAGACATTCTTAATAACGGACGAACGCTGTGGAGGATCAGCATTCTTAAAAATAATTAATAATAATCTGAAATCAAGTGTAGCCCTTGATCCCCAAACAAGAACTTCCACCAAATTTCCAGAATATAAAGGACTCCCACTTTCACATGATTTGCTTGAGTATTTATATTTTGACAAAAAAATTGATTTAGTTAAGTGTAGTTATAAAAGTTATCCGTTTGATGATTACGTTAATTTGATTGATTTCTGCTCAAAAAAAGGAATAAAACTCATCTTACTTCATAGAGCAAATTTGTTAGAACGTGCTTTATCCCTTTTAGTGGCCAAAACAACTAAAAACTATGGAGCTATAGATTTTAAACAAACTGAGGCTTTTACACTCGACTTAGAAAATTATGCTGAGGAGATTAGCAGGTATAAGGAGTATTATTCAAGAATAAAGACTCATTTAGACAACTTAAATTATGAATACCTTTTTCTTGATTTTGATTTGATTTTCAATTCTTCAATAAAAATTAAGTTATGGCAGAGGATCTTAAATTACATTGATATTGAAGAATCAGAGGTACAAGAGGTTATCAATAATCAATCATTTATCGATAGCCTAAGTGTAGATTATTCCTTTGATACAACAAACTTTGCAACAACAATAATAAACTACGACGAACTCAAAAAACTAAATCGAACTTTAATGCTTGATGGTATTAATATAATTACTTAACCGGAATCTAGGTATAGGTACATATATTCAAAACCACCAAGTTGAAATCAACATTTTAATACGAAAAATAAGACACCATATATATGTTATTCAGCGAAGCCAATAATTTGCTCACTTAATAATCTAGCATACTTCTCCTTTATTAAATACTATTGAAAACAATCTGAATTATAAACGGTGAGTAAACTCATAATTTAATTTGCGATTTAGAGAGATGATATATTAAATTCTTCATTTAAGAAATCATTATTACTTTGTAAAGTATACATAAAGTCTTGTAAAATCCATTAGCCACACATAAACTCATAGGCTAGAGCTCAAACCTGAATACAGAAGTAATAAAAAGAATCATTACAGAATTCGAACTAAAGATTTTCAGACCAACCTACACTAAAAATATTTCTCGAACAAAGATATTCAAGAAATAAAAATTAAGTCTTCTCCTATCATACGAAATATCAGCAAAATGGATGCCTGATGAATTGAATATTTTAATTTTGATGAATGCTATTAAGCTCTTTCAAAATTAAATTAATATTAATTTTGCATTAAGAATTTGTTAGGCAAGTCAGTTCTTCTCAATTACAGCAGTATAATTTAAATATAAGCTCGCTATGGCCAATGAATTTATTTTGCAAGGAACTAAGGCTGAAACCTTATCTGAACTTCGGTCCATAGGTTATAATGTTCCTAAGGTTTATTACTTTTCTGTTAACGAATGGAATACTGAAAAAGATAATATTGTAGAACAGATTAAATCTATTTTTAAAGAACAACTAATTGCTGTAAGAAGCAGTACGATTGCAGAAGATAGGGAAGACTTTTCAATGGCCGGTGCATTTGAAAGCTTACTAAATATTAAAACAGAAAAAGAGAGTATAACCACTGCAGTTAACACTGTAATTGAATCTTTTGATGGAGATCAAAAAAATCAGGTCCTCATTCAACCAATGGTTAAAAACGTTGAAATGAGTGGTGTCATCATGACAAAAGTATTGGACGATGGATCTCCATACCATGTGATAAATTATGATGACAAAACTGGTCTTACTGATACAGTAACAAGTGGTTCGACTATTAATAAGACGATATATATCTACAATGGTGTAAATAAAAAAGATTTTGACTCACCATACCTTCTAAAAGCTTTAGGTTTAATTCAGGAATTAGAATCAACTTTTCCAAATATTCCCTTAGATATTGAATTTGCAATTGATAAAGAACTGTTTGTCTACTTATTGCAAGTTCGAAAAATAACAACTATTAATAATTGGAAAAGTGATATAACTGAGGAGGTTTCTTCTCGCATGAAATACTTAAAAGAATATGTAGGAAATATTATGATGCCAAGACCTCAATTATTTGGAAAAAAAACCCTATTAGGGTTTATGCCGGATTGGAATCCTGCTGAAATGATTGGTGTTGTTCCTCGTCCTCTGTCTATGTCACTATATAGAGAATTAATCACAAAGAAAGTGTGGAGGATTGCCCGTGAAAAAATGGGCTACAGAAAAATTCCAAACACCGAGTTGATGGTATCATTATTTGGAAGACCTTATATTGATGTTCGAAATAGCATGAATTCTTTTTTGCCGGAAGGATTAGATCCAGAGATTTGTGAAAAACTTGTAAATGCATATATTAAACGGTTAAACGACAACCCATATTTTCATGACAAAATAGAGTTCGAAGTTGTCCACACTGCCTATGATTTTGACTTTGAAAGCAATTTTCAAAAAAGATATCCTAATACATTAAGCAAATCTGAATTTGATGAGTATACGTCTCTTTTAAGAGATATAACTGTTTGTGCTTTAAATGAAAAATCTACTTTACAAAAAGCATATGATGATATAAAATACTTGACTTTATTGCAATCGAAGTCAATTGAACCAAAAGCCAATTCAATTTCAATCGCTGATAAAATTACTACTCTGATAGATGAGTGTATTGAATTTGGCACCATTCCATTTTCAGTATTGGCTAGGCATGGATTTATTGCTGAAGGACTGCTAAGGTCTGCGGTAAATAACAATGTTTTTACAGAAGAACGTGCGAAAGAGTTTCGAAGAAGTATTGTGACTGTGGCCGGCGAAATGAGCACTGATTTCAGCAAGGTTTTAGGCGGTAAAATGCAGAAAAAAGACTATATAGAAAAATATGGTCACTTAAGACCAAGCAGTTATGATATCCTTTCACCAAACTATGCCAATAGAGCTGATTTATTCAATGGAGCATCATCTGAAAGCAAACATGATTTTGCAATATTCAAAATGAGCAAAGATGAAACTTCTGGTCTAAATAGCTTATTAAGTCAACATCAAATGACAGGAATTAGTGCAGAAAATTTTATAAAGTATGCAGAGAATGCTATTAAAGGCAGAGAATATGCAAAATTCATATTTACAAAGCACCTTTCACAAATTCTAGAATACACTGCAAGGTGGGGCGAAATAAAGGGCCTCAGTAGAGAAGATTTGTCATTTCTTTCAATAAACGATATCACTAACTTCCTTTATATGCCTTTAACAAATAAACCAACAAAATTCTATACTGAAAGAGTTAAAAAAGGTAAAACCAAATTTGAAATTGCATCTTCATTTAAACTAAGCTATTTAATTAGGTCAGTTAGGGATGTTCATATTGTACCAATGCAGAGAAGTATACCTAATTTTATTGGCAATCAGAGAATTGAAGGTGAAGTTGTAGAACTTACTCCATATTCTGAAAATGTTACCAATTTAGAAAATAAAATAATATGCATTGAGGGCGCAGACCCAGGTTATGACTGGATATTTACTAGAAATATCGCTGGTCTTATTACCAAGTATGGAGGATCCAATTCTCATATGGCTATAAGAAGTGCCGAGTACAATATTCCAGCAGCAATAGGTTGTGGCGAACAACCTTACGAAAGAATTATAAAACATTCAAAGTGTTTACTTGATTGTCAAGGAAAGAGATTGGAACCGATAATATTGCACTAACCCATGTTTAGATTTGGAATCACAATGCGGGAAACAGAAGCTGTTGGTTACCATGAGCCAAGAGATGCAATAGCTCAAGATTGGGGTAATTATATGTTGGCTACCTTTCCAACTGATATGTGGTTGGCAATTCCAAACATAGGGTCAAAGGTTATAGATTATTTTAAGGCATGGAATTTAAATGTCCTTGTTTTAAGTGGTGGAGATAGCATTGGGAAAACTATTAACAGAGACAATACAGAACTTCATTTATTAAAATATTGTCTTGATAACAATATTCCAGTAATTGGTGTATGCAGAGGTCTTCAGTTAATACACTCTTATTTTGGAGGAAAGATCAAATTAGGAAATGAGGAATTCATCATTGAACACAGGGCGCATGATCATGAAATTTATTTAGATGGTCAATCTTACATAACGAATTCTTATCACCTTAATCATATACAAGAAAACACACTCAATAATAATTTCAAGGTTATAGCAAGATGTAGTGTATTTAATTCAATAGAAGCTTTTCAAGGGGATAATATATTTGCTGTGATGTGGCATCCTGAAAGAAAAATGAAAGATAATACATGGTCTAATAATTTAATTTTTAGTTTTTTAAAAAAATATGAGTAGAGCAATAATACTAGCAGCAGGAAGAGGGTCTAGAATGGGGTCGGAAACAGACACCAAGCCAAAATGTTTGACCATACTTAAAGGCAAGAGTCTATTAGAATGGCAAACCGAAGCCCTTTCAAAGGCATCTCTTAAAAATATTACATTAATTGGCGGATATAAACATGAAATGCTTGAAAATAGAGGGTTTGATGTTATTAAAAATGAACGATGGGATAAAACTAATATGGTGTCATCCTTACTTTGTGCACCTCCCTCGGATGAGGATTCAATAATCTCTTATTCTGATATTGTATACTCACATGAATACATTGAAAGGTTAAAACAATCAAAACATGACATTACTATTACTGCGGATAAGGATTGGTTTGATTTATGGTCACTCAGGTTTGCCAATCCACTTGAAGATGCAGAAACATTTAAAAGCAGAGAGAATAATACTTTGATCTCGATTGGGAACAAAACCAATGACTTGAGTGACATAGAAGCTCAGTATATGGGACTGTTAAAAATCACATCTAAAGGTTGGTCAGATATAGTGAGAATATTTAATGGTATGTCAGAATTGGAACAAGACAAGTTAGATATGACTACACTTCTAAACACCTTGATTCAGAATGACACAAATATATATGTTGTATTTGTCAATGGTAAATGGTGTGAAGTGGATAATTATTCAGATGTATTAATCTATGAAAAAGAATTAAAGGAAAAAAAATCTTGGAAACATGACTGGAGAAATTAATGAATATAAATACATCAATGACCAAGCTCCATCTGTAAAGATAAAATACTCCTATTCTCTGTATCAAGGTGAATATTTTATGGATTTATGGTATAAACATAGATTATCCATAATTCAAGAGTGTCCTGAATTTTCAAAGATTGATTTAATCAAGAATGATTCTAAAGTTGAGCAATTATTTAATAAATGGATTTATTCCAGTGATTTTGATAATGAAGAAATTGTCCAAAGACTAAATTTATTGATAAAAAGATTTGAAGTCACAAAAAAAATTTACAGCCATTATGATGAAAATTTTAGAGCAGTTGATAAATCAATGTATAGTGATTTAAGAGTATATTTATTATTTAGTTACATTCTCATTCAAGCCTATTATAAGAGAGAAAGACCTCAATATTTAAATGCTCTCCTAAAGGTTAATGATATTTTATCAGGGCAGTTTAACAAATTAGATCGTGATAATCTTAGCTTGTTAGGTTATTGCCTATCTAAAGAAGTGGAATTAATTCAAAAACTAAAGTCAAATTTATCTTGAGTAATCAATTAAAATTTTTGCTACTAGCGGGAAATACATATCGAGCAAGGGCCTATGCTCAAACGCTTGAAAGAATTAATTTAAAGAATAATGAAATATGTGGCGTATTTTATGGATTTGATAAAAGGCATTGTCAGGAAAAAGAGATAGATCACATTTCAAACGAATTTTTCATTAGTGAGACTTTATTTGTTCCTGATCTCTGTGAAAACCCTAAAGAAACTTTTTCAAATAACAACTGGCACTTTTCATCAATTGAAACAGTAGATTTAAACTCTGAGGATATTATAGATTCTATTTCAAATTACTCTCCAGATATAGTAATATTTGCGGGTTATGGTGGACAAATTCTAAGAAGCAAGTTCTTTGAGCTACCTTGTAAATATCTGCATATGCACCCTGGAAACTTACCTTTGGAAAGAGGAAGCACTACGATCTATTACAGTATATTAAACCAAAGAAAATGTACTGTTACTTCTTTTTTCATGTCTGAAGAAATAGATCAAGGTGTTAATCTTGTCAAATCAGAATATAATCAACCCAATCAAAATGTAAATATTGATATTTATTATGATAATATTATTAGAGCAGACTGCTTCGGAAAAACATTAGTCAAAATTTTTAACGATGAAAAAGCCGTCAATTATCAGGAATTGGAAGATGAAGAATACTATGTCATACATCCGGTTCTAAAACACGTAGCTATTCTCTCCTTAAAGTAAATAATGCGTTTTGAGATTTCTAATTAATAACTTATTATCGTTTCTTTTCATTTCTATTACATCCATAAATATTTGACACATTGGTGATTAACTTATACATAGATCCTGGTACCGGTAGTCTATTGATTAGTGTTATCGTTGGAGCCATGATGACCTTTATATTCTCGCTTAGAGGATTCATTTATAGATCTGCCTATTTCATCATGGGTAAAAAATATAAAGGAGTAAATGATTTTACAGGTCAATTGGTTTTTTATAGTGAAGGAGCAAACTATTGGAATGTTTTTAAACCAGTAGTTGAACAATTTATAAAGTCTAAACAGAAGTTCGTTTATCTCACTTCCGACGAGAAAGACCCAGGTCTAGATTTGGATGATTCTATTTGTAAATCTTATTTCATTGGACAAATGGAACATGCTTTTCTGGTTCTTAATAAATTAAAAGCCAACATGTGTGTAATGACAACTCCTCAGCTAAACATACTTAGATTAAAACGGTCGGAGGATGTTCAGCACTACTGCTATCTGGCTCATGCCCCAATGGATGTACATGCAAATAAAAAATTTTCCTTCGATTATTATGATTCAGTTTTATGCGGAAATATGTATCACATAAACAATCTAAGGCAACTAGAAAGGGATAGAAAAAGTCAAGAAAAATTATTACTTAAAACTGGTTGTACTTATTATGATGAAATGGACGAAGTACCTTTCTCAAATGGAGATTCAATCTTACTAGCTCCTACATGGGGTGAAAGAACCTTTTTAAGTCAATTTGGAGATCAAATAATTGAAAAGTTATTAGCAGGAAATAATAATGTAATTCTACGACCTCACCCTCAATCATGGATTTCTGACAAAGAAGTATTAGAAAACATTATTTCAAAATTTGACAATGAGAAGTCATTTAAAATTGATAGAGAAATAGATAATTCGACGTCTCTTGCCAAAGCAAAGACTATAATCTGTGACATAACTTCAGGTATTATCTATGATTTTGCATTTCTTCATAGAAAACCTGTTATAGCAGTAGATGTAGAATGGTATGATGGTGGATATGAATCTTCAAATATTGAAAATGATCCATGCACCAAGTATTTACTAAAAGATGTAGGAAGGACTATTACATCTGACGATATTCCCCATATAAATTCAATTGTAAATGACTTAGAAAAAATTTCAATTACTGATGAAGTGATTGAATCTCATATATGGAATTTCAAGAAAGCGGGTCCAATTGCTGCTGAGCAGATATTAACAATTTACAACGAATTATAAGATGATTTTAGATGAAATTCTAAAGCAGATTTTAATATTCCTTTATGATCTGATAGGTAATTACGGGTTTTCGATAATTGCATTGAGCCTAGTAGTTTTCTTAATTATGCTACCACTGTTTTGGTTTGCTGAAAAACTACAGAAAAAGGAGCGAGCAAGAAAAGCTGTGATGCAAGATTTACTCGATGAGATAGACGGAGTTCAAAACAAACAAGAAAAGTATTTTTATACCAAAGAGATTTATAAAAAGTACGACTACAAAGCTTACTATTCCCTTATAAGTTTAATTGGTCTGTTAATTCAAATTCCATTTTTCTTGGCAGCTTATTGGATGTTGAGAGATTTCGAACCCTTAGCTGGTCAAGCCTTTGGTCCTATTGAAGATTTATCCAAGCCAGATAACCTTTTAAGCATAGGAGTTATAAAAGTTAACATACTGCCTTTTTTAATGACTATTGTTAACTTCATTGCTATATATTTTGTCCGATCAAGTTTGGACAAAAAGGAAATTAAACAGCTCATCGGTACTGCATTAGTTTTTCTAGTAGCACTATATAGTTTTTCATCAGCGTTGATTTTATATTGGACAGCTAACAACTTCTTTTCAATCTTCAAAACCAAAATTATAGGAGTTAATGCAAAACCCAGTACATCAAACTTCACTAAGGATGATTCAGCATCCATATCTCCCATAAAAAAATACTTGCATCAATACAAACAAGAGATATTCAACCTTCTTAGTTTATTAATCGGCTACTTCCTTTTCGTTCATTTTTTATCAAATACTATTGATAGCCATTCTTCAACTTCAATGGTATTCCTTTCACTATCCATGTTAGTGATATTAGCAGCATATCTACATGGCTCTTTGTTTAAAAAGAATTTAGGAACCTCAATCTCTTTGATGAACTACACTATTATAGTGTTGACATCTTTATACTTCATTTTAAAAACAGAATTTGAATTAGATACACTCCCGGACATTTCGATTAAGGAATTTCTTAGATTGATGCACATTATTGTAGTAATTGGCTGTTTATTTCTGATTTCTAAGTTTAGAACAAAGAGAATTGTAGAAGATGAAGGGATTGCGTTTTTAATGCCAAAAGCAAACTATTTACTCTTCATTGCACTTACAATACCACTTACAATTTATATTCAGTCTAATCCAGAATATTTCAGCTTACTATCAGGTTTCTTTTATTATGTTTTAATGATTGGGCTTCCATTAATAGTATGTCAAATTGTTTGGTTGCTTTTTCAAAGGGATATTAGTCTTGATATCTATGTACCTAGTTTTGTTGCTGCGGTCCTAACTTTTTATCTAGTGCCGATTATAACAGATTTTACTCAACTAAACTCTAGTAACAACTATTCACCTCATCTCATACTTCTTTTCATTCTCATTAGTCTATTTGTGGTATTGCATAAACTTGATAAAAAAATTCTTCCATTTCTTGTAATATCAATTTTAGCAATTATAGTAGTTCAAAATGTTTATGAAAAAGAAGAAATCGAGATAAATGAAGAGAAAACAAATGCAGTTGAACAGTTTTTCAATTCCAAGACGATCAAACACAAACCAGATATCTACTTGCTAATTTATGATGCCTACGTTGAAGAAGATCAAATGAAAACACTCTACAAGATTGATAACAGTAAGCAAATGGGTTATCTAAAGTCTCAAAACTTCAAAATATACGATAATGTATATTCCACAGGTAGAAACAGTCTTGAATCTATGTCAAACATAGTTGATATATCAAACAAATTTGATGGTGACGAAAACTATAGATCACGAGTTAATGGAGAAAGTGTCATTAATAGAATTCTGCAAAATAACGGATACTTAACTAATAACATTCTGAATCCTTATATGATAAGAGGCAGCAAACAAAAGGTTGATTATTGCTATCCTTCTTCAGGCATTGGTATGTTTACCATTATAAAAGCAATTTTAATTGGGGAATTTAAGTTTGATATTGAATTTTCTGGTGGATATAATGGATGGATTGAGAAGAAAATGGAATTCCTTAAAAAAGACCATAAAAAACCAATATTTCTTTATGCTCATTCAAGGTATCCAGGCCACAGTCAAAATTCAGGCACATTGTTACCAAATGAAACTGAACTATTTGAAAAGCGTCTTAAGAAAGCAAATAAGGAGATGAAAAATGATTTATCTCAAATCCTTGAAAATGACAAAGAGTCAATTATTATAATTGCAGGAGATCATGGACCTTATTTAACTGGAGATGGGTCTGTAATGTCAAAATACAAGGAGGCTGATATCACATCTGATCATATCTTAGACCGGTATGGTGTATTTTTAGCGATTAGATATCCTGACAGTTGGAAAAAATCTTATGGCAACGAAATCAAGGTTGTTCAAGAAGTATTTGTAAATGTTTTAGCCAATATGTTCGAGACAAAAGTACCAGATGATCTCGTTGGTAATAAATCATCCAAGCTTGGCAAGATTAAAAAACCTGTGCTGATAGATGGTGTTATTCAAATTGGAAAGGCTAAGGGAGAACCTCTTTACAAATGATCGTGTACTTCGAAGAGTAAAATATTGAAGTAAGGCATATACCGTGAATGCGTATCAATTTAAAATTTTATTAATAAAACCTGAGCTGGCCATTATTCAATAATAAAAATAGAATACATACTTCACTGTAATAAATCAATTCCTTCAATAAAGTTTATCAGTCTAACAACATTATTTGAATTATATTGATCCTACAAAATTATCGATATTTTTAAAATCTTCTATATATGATCCCCTAAAGAAGGCGTTCAAGTAATGATATATTACACTGTTAAATCGTTATTAAATAATGCTTCTTTAAGAAATTGAAGAAATTGTTGAATTTCAGATTTTCATCCTCAGAAATGGTTTTAAGATAAGAAGCTAAAGACTCTTCAGATTTGAAATATCTAACAAGTTCTAATCGATGCTTATCAAAAATAATGTTTTGAGATTCTTCTTCTAAAGCATTTAGTATGTCATCGAGGTACTTGAAAAAATCTACTTTGACTTTAAATAAACCTGGCCCATCTAAAGTATTGTTAATCTTAACTGGTTCTGGCCTCAACTTGCATACAATCTTCTTCACAGAACCAATTTTAAACTTTTGAAAGAATCTAAGACTGAACTCCAAATCCTGATGGCGTTTAAAATTTTCATTGAAACCATTAATTTTTAAAATGGCATCTTTTCTGAATAATGTTGTATTAGTATGCAAATAATGACTCTTATAATCAAGTGTAAGAAGATTCGTAGTTAAATCACCTTTAGGATATCTATTCAAATCATTTGAAGGAGAATTCCAACCTAAGTATCCACCATAAACTCCTGCGTATTCTCCCTTCAAATTTTCCAAAGTGTTAATACAATCTGAAATTTTATTTGGAGTGTATATATCATCATCGTCCAAGAATGCAACATAAGATCCAGTAGCTCTGAATATACCTGCATTTCTCGCTGCTGAGCCACCACTATTTACTGGCATGGGTAGGTAAACAATCTCAAGCTTTTTATTAATTGCCATTTTATCAACTATTCTTTGAGTTGCTAACTGCTTTTCAGTACCAATGCCATTATCATCAACTACTATGATTTCTATGCTTTTATATTTTTGATTAATAACTGATCTTATTGCTTTTCTGGCAAGGTTTGGTCTTTTATAAGTTGTAATTATTATAGATACTAAATCCTCTAATTGAGAATTTAGAGGAATAGAAATATCAGAATTAATACTTGAATATCCATTTTTATGTTTCTTAAAGACCTCTAGTCCCGATAATTTTTCTACCTCTTTATTTAATAGCAGGCTCTCTAGGTAATTACTAAAATTTTCAGTATCCAACTGACAACTATCATCAATAATGCTTACTACATCCGAATTCAACTGAGATAGAATACTATAGTAATTCATATCCCCAGGTAAAAGCTCTAAGCCATTTAAGTAACTTTTCTCATGCAGAGGAACTAACCGGTCATTAGAATAATATAAGTACGTAATATGAAATTGATCTTTCATATCTTCCAAGCATGGCCAAATAGCATCCAGAACTTTCTTACTATTTGAAACAACTGTTACTGATAATCTCGAAAGGGGAAATTCAAATCTGGAAAGAGGCCATCGCATTTTCACACTATGCGAATATTGATCTCTGTTGTTTCTGATATTACTCGTAGAAACATCTGCAATAACCATACTAGGGAATGAAACAAAGCAATGCCCTAAATATTTCTCGTAGATTTTACCACTAGGTATATGATCGAATGGGCCATCGAAATGCGATAAATTCTGTGTCAGTTCATCATATATAGAATTATCTAATCCTAAAGCAAATGAACCACATGTGTCCAGGATTCGAGGATAGTAATATCCTTTCAACTTTGCTTCTGATAATGAAACTGAGTTCCAACCATATTGAGAAGCTCCAAGAAGAATCATTTTCCAGTTAGGATTGATCGAATTTATAAATTTGTCAAACCTGTCCTCAAAGTTATTGTCCAAAATAACGTCATCTTCAAATATGAGAATTCTTCGATAGCCATTCTTCTTAGCATCTTCAATTATACTCATGTAAGTAAGAATATAGCCAAATGCTCCAGCAGAGCTGATGAACTTCGATTTTCTTTTTATTTCAAGATCACTGTATTCCTTATAATGAAGACTACCTAAAGGTTTGGACTTGTAATCATTATATAAGTGGATATTTTTTTCATCATATCCATTTATAGCTTCAAATATCTCCGGCTTAATCCCATATTTTTCTAGATGAAATATTGCTCTAAATTTTTCAGATTTATCTTTTTTTAGATTGACCAAATATATATTGTCAAAGCAATTAAAGACCTTATTTTGAAATTTAACAGGATTTGACTTACTTCTTAATCTATTCGAAATCTGTATGTTTGGCTCTTTATTGTTCTGAGTCAGATGATCTAAAGTCAAGTCATTGACACCGACGATTCTTCCCGGCAAAGGGCTTGTTCTTTGAATTTTTAACCCTAGATCAAGTTTTTCATTTTCTAAATTCTTTTGGATTTCAATAAGTTTATCCTGAACATTTTTAAAGGCACTGTCATAATCTTTATCTTGCAACTTTCTTAGTTGAGATTCTTTGATTTCAACTCTTTCTTTAAGCTGAATTAATAATTGATTGAAATCACTCACGTTGCCAGAGATGCGATGATTCGATATGTTCAAATTCT
>Ga0255751_10001028_pt1 | contig 26576 bp, 30 predicted proteins | sample 071ome_20_FD_179951 | JGI IMG/M metagenome (GOLD analysis project Ga0255751, IMG submission 179951) | Coastal salt marsh microbial communities from the Groves Creek Marsh, Skidaway Island, Georgia - 071412BT metaG (version 2) | ecosystem: Environmental > Aquatic > Marine > Intertidal zone >... | reverse complement strand
CCTGCGATTCATCGCCGCGCAGGATGCAGGATGGGTATTTCCATGTGACCGCTGACCCTGTTTCAACTTGGGTCCACATCACCTTGGAACGGGCACCTCGGCAATCCGCGCGTTTGGTCACGAAATTATAAATACCCCCCTTACCGTTTTCATCACCTGGGAACCAGTTTTGGACGGTTGAATATTTTACTTCTGCATCTTCTTCGATGATGATTTCAACGACGGCCGCGTGCAACTGGGCTGTGTCACGTTGTGGGGCGGTGCAGCCTTCAAGGTAGGACACATAAGATCCCTTGTCCGCGATGATCAACGTACGTTCAAACTGACCTGTGTTTTCCGCATTGATGCGGAAATAGGTGGACAATTCCATCGGGCAGCGCACGCCCGGTGGGATGTAAACAAAGGATCCATCTGAAAACACAGCGCTGTTCAATGTGGCGTAGAAGTTGTCAGACACAGGAACAACAGAGCCAAGATATTTTTTCACCAATTCTGGGTGTTCGCGGATCGCCTCAGAAATCGAACAGAAAATGACGCCTGCCTTTTTCAATTCGTCTTGGAATGTTGTGCCGACAGAGACCGAGTCAAATACCGCATCAACGGCCACTTTACGACCCTCGGCGGGCGCGTCTTCTGCCCCTTCGATCCCTGCAAGGATCATCTGTTCCTTAAGCGGGATGCCCAGCTTTTCGTACGTCGCCAGTAGCTTTGGATCAACCTCATCCAAGGATTTGGGTTTTTCTGCCATGGATTTTGGACGCGCATAGTAATATTGATCCTGAAAATCGATCTCAGGGTAGTTGACCATCGCCCATTTGGGTTCGTCCATCTGTGTCCAACGTTCAAACGCAGACAGACGCCATTCGGTCATCCATTCTGGTTCGTCGTTTTTCTCGGAAATCAAACGCACGATGCCTGGGTTCACGCCCTTGGGCGCGTATTCCATTTCAATCTCAGTTTCCCAACCGTATTTGTAGGTGCTGACTTCACGCACGGCATCTACGGTTTCCTGATCGACGCCTTCTTTGACCTCAAATTGATCCAAAGTCACCTTATGGCTCCTTATACACTTGCGCCCTGACGGGCCATGAATTTTTCATATGCAGACGTCCATTTTTCAACAAACGTCATTACGTCTTCTTCGCTCGTTGTGGGGCCCAATGACACGCGCAGCGCGCAGGCTGCATCCGCCTCACTATATCCCATCGCTATTAGCACACGGCTTGATTTCACCTTTCCACTTGAACAGGCTGATCCCGCCGACACCGCAATCCCCGCAAGATCCATTTGCATCACCTGCGTTTCCCCCTTCCAACCTGGGGTGATCATGCATGTGGTATTTGGCAAACGATTTGCGGTATTCCCGACAAAAATAGTTCTATTTGAGGATTGTGCAATGGCAATTTCTAGAATGTTTCTAAGTTTTTCAACTTTACCCCACACCCCTGTAGCCAAATCGCGGGCAGAGGCATCTGCCGCGGCGCCAAAACCCGCAATCCCAATGATATTTTCGGTGCCTGAACGCCGTCCCATTTCCTGACCACCCCCGCGCAATTGTGCGGCGATGTCGGTTCCTTTCTTCAAAACCAATGCACCAACACCTTTGGGACCACCCAATTTATGGGCCGATAGCATAGCCATCTGCGCACCTGACCAATCAAAGGCCACAGACATCTTGCCAAAGGCCTGCGTCATATCCGATGCAAATAGCCCCTCTGGCAGATCCTGAATGATGCCCGTTTCGGAATTCGCAAGCTGCAATGTGCTCTGCTCTGGGCATGTCACATCTACCGCACCCATAACATCGACCGCTTGGTCGACGATACAATTTGCACTAACCGCCTCGTGTTCAATGTGGGAACAATGCACCTCTGCGCCAGCCAAACACAATGCCGCCGCCTCGGTCGCACCAGAGGTGAATACGATATCAGCCGCCTGTGCGCCCATCGCAACCGCCACTTGTTCGCGCGCACGTTCCATGATCATTTTCGCCGCGCGACCCTCTTGGTGAACGGATGAGGGATTTCCAACCTCATCCATTGCCGCGATCATCGCCGCACGTGCTTCAGGCCGCAACGGCGCCGTGGCATTATAATCCAGATAGATCCTTGCCACTATCCAGTACCGCCTACATCTGTGTCATCATCATCATCCACAACCGCGAACAGGGATTGCACCGCAGGACAGGGCGCAATTTCATTTTCAATCACATCGGACAAACGTGTTTGATGCAGAAAGACATAGACATGTGCGCTCAACCCCTCCCACATGCGGTTGCTTAGGGATTGGGCCTTGCTGCCCGATTGACCACCCTGCGCACCTGCCCCTTTGTGAAGCGCATCAATCGTTTCATCGACGGCGGACAAAATATCAACCACGCGAATTTCATGGGTGGATTTAGACAATTTATATCCCCCCCCAGGCCCGCGCACGGATTCAACCAAACCACTGCGGCGCAGTTTCACAAACAGCTGTTCAAGATAGGCCAGTGAAATATCCTGGCGGCGGGAAATATCCGATAGGGTCACCAATTCATCCCGTTGCTGCAGCGCGATATCGCACAGCGCCACCATTGCATACCGACCTTTTGTGCTGAGTTTCATCCCCGTTTATCCGCAATTTGATTGACCTTGGGCCTATCTGGTCTTATTCCAACACCAAACCCAGTACAGCCTGACTGTATTTAGAATAATTCTAAGAAGGTTGAGCTAATTTGTCAAGAATTACCAACCACCTTTGAGGAGAGTATTTGCGCAATGCCCGAGGTGATTTTTCCAGGTCCTGATGGACGACTAGAAGGCCGTTATCATCCACAAAAAGATCGTGATGCCCCGATTGCCATAGTATTGCACCCACACCCTCAATTCGGCGGAACCATGAACAACAAGGTAGTGTATAACCTCCACTACGCATTTTATAATATGGGCTTTACTGTATTGCGGTTTAATTTCCGCGGTGTTGGGCGATCACAAGGCGAATATGATCAGGGCATTGGCGAATTGTCTGATGCGGCATCAGCCTTGGATTATTTGCAGTCAATGAACAACAATTCAAAACACTGCTGGGTTGCAGGCTTTAGCTTTGGAGCATGGATTGGCATGCAATTGTTGATGCGTCGCCCCGAAATCACAGGATTTATTTCTGTGGCGCCGCCCGCGAATATGTATGATTTTTCATTCCTTGCGCCCTGCCCGTCATCTGGATTGATCATTAATGGCAGCGCAGATCGCATTGCGCCCCCCACGGATACCGTTTCCTTGGTTGAAAAGCTACAGGAACAACGCGGCATCACAATCACACATACGGAAATGGACGGCGCTGGCCACTTCTTTGAAGAGCCGCACATGGACCCAATGATTGACCATGTGACCACCTATGTAAAACGGCGTTTGACCGAAAACACACGGTAATCCCATGCGCCTTGTTGAAGAGCTTGCCGACAATCTGGCCAATGATGCGATTGAATTCGCCAATAAGCTCGGCAACGACGATATGATCTATGAAGCGGCCAAGGTACTCTTGGCCACCTAATCTACGATAGAAGAGGCCTACAGGACATAAATTCGCGTGCGTTTGGCCGAACGACGCGCGAGCCATTTTCTTTAGGAAATGGCACCAGGAACATTAACGCGGATCACTCTGCCACCTGTCCCAATAATGTGCCGCAAAACGTATCCGCCGCGAATGCGCCCGCAAGGGTTTAGTTTTGTTTTGCTGACTCAGTGTTGAAAAAATCGCCCTTTAAGTCAACTTTATCACCCAAAAATGTCACATATTAACGGCTGAATGATCCGTCCAAATTGATCGACGCTGCAACATCAATATTAAGATCGCTTCAGTTGGTCGTTAAACGTGGAAACTCAGACCCCAAATTTACCTGTAAACCGATATCCACTGCGCCATTGAATGTCTCACTTCGAATATCAAGTTGTCCGTCATAACTTTAGATAGTCTGCCGCCCAATCGGCTCTAAATTCCCCAAAACTTCGACAAAAGGTTTATCGTCGAGCTGCACGGCAATCGCGACATAGTTTTGATCGCGTCGCGCAATATATGCATGATCACTGCCTGTATGCTGCGCCCCGTCAACTAAAACATGCAACTTGTCTCCAATCAGAACTCTCGTTCCGCATGAAAATGCGATGGATGCAGATGTTTGCACAGTTATGCCACCTGCCGCGCCTGCTCCGCCACCGCCACCACATAATATCAGACCAATGAGAACACAGTTGATTTTCATAAAATTTGGTTAAACTTGATAAGTTAACCAAACCGTAATTTAACCCTTTTTTTGGAATTTGTTTTCTTTCACCTTGACGGCCAGATCACGTGCAATGGCAAAGGCTCCTTTGATTTTATCGGACTCTTTGCCCCAATCGCGGCGCACAACGATTTTATTGTCCTTGATTTTGGCCAATCCCTTTTGATCCTGAACAAACTCGACCAATCCTTGGGGCGATGCAAATTTGTCGTTGTGGAATTGAATGGTCGCGCCCTTTGGCCCGCCATCCAATTTGGCGATCCCTGCCCGTTTACACATTGATTTGATCCGCACAACTAACAGCAATGTGTTGACTTCGCGTGGCAGTTTGCCAAAGCGGTCGATCAATTCGGCCGCAAACCCTTCGAGTTCAACCTTGGTGCTGAGTCCCGACAAGCGACGATATAAACCCAATCGCACATCCAAATCCGGCACATAATCCTCGGGGATCAGGACAGGAACGCCCAAATTGATCTGTGGGGCCCATTGATCATCCGCCTCCGACAATCCCCCCAATTCGCCCGATTTGATTTTGGCAATCGCCTCTTCCAACATGGATTGGTAAAGCTCATAGCCCACATCGCGCATGTGGCCTGATTGCTCTTCTCCCAACAGGTTGCCAGCACCGCGAATATCCAAATCCTGACTGGCAAGGGTAAAGCCCGCGCCAAGCGTATCAAGCGATCCCAACACGCGCAGCCGTTTTTCCGCCGTTTGTGTCAATTTCATCCGCGGTTTTGTCGTCAAATAAGCATGTGCGCGTACCTTGGATCGGCCGACCCGTCCGCGAATTTGATAAAGCTGCCCCAAACCAAACATATCGGCGCGGTGCACCACCATAGTGTTGGCGGTTGGGATGTCCAAACCACTTTCGACAATGGTTGTGGCCAGTAGGATATCGTATTTCCCATCATAAAACGCGTTCATGCGGTCATCCAATTCGCCCGCCGCCATTTGACCATGGGCCACGACATAGGAAAGTTCGGGTAATTGTTCCTTTAGGAATTCTTCGACCTCTGGCAAATCCTTGATCCGCGGCACCACGTAAAAGGATTGCCCACCCCGATAATGTTCGCGCAACAATGCCTCGCGAATGGAAATTGGGTCAAATTCACTCACAAAGGTGCGAATGGCCAAGCGATCCACAGGGGGCGTGCCGATAATGGACAGATCCCGCACCCCAGTCAGCGACAATTGCAATGTCCGCGGGATGGGTGTTGCAGACAGGGTCAGCACGTGAATGTCACTGCGCAGCTGTTTCAGACGTTCTTTATGCTGCACACCGAAACGTTGTTCCTCATCAATAATCAACAACCCAAGGTTTGCGATTTTGACGGTTTTGGCCAAAACCGCGTGGGTTCCAACAACAATGTCAATGGTGCCGTCTGCCAATCCCTGACGTGTCAGGCTTGCCTCTTTCCCTGATATAAAGCGGGACAGTTGACGCACGCGGATGGGAAAACCACGGAAGCGTTCCTGAAAACTTAGCGCGTGTTGGCGTGCAAGCAGCGTTGTGGGGGCGATCACCGCAACCTGACGGCCTGACATCGCCGCGACAAAGGCCGCGCGCAACGCGACCTCAGTTTTACCAAAGCCCACGTCGCCACAAATCAGACGATCCATGGGATGACCCGCATCCAAATCGGCAATCACATCTTCTATCGCGCGCAATTGATCATCTGTTTCCTGATAGGGGAAGCGTGCGGAAAAGGCATCCCACATCCCATCGGGTGGTGACATAATCGGGGCACGCCGCAATGCGCGTTCGGCCGCGACGCGGATCAAACGATCGGCCATTTCGCGAATGCGCTCTTTCAGCTTGGCCTTTTTCGCCTGCCATGCCCCGCCGCCTAAACGATCAAGCAGCCCTTCTTCGTGGCCATAGCGGGTCAGCAATTCAATGTTTTCAACAGGCAAATATAGGCGTGATTTTTCCGCATATTCCAGTAGCAAACATTCATGCGCCGCCCCTGCGGCGGTTACCACCTCCAACCTATGAAAACGACCGACACCGTGATCCACATGCACGACCAAATCACCGGGCGCCAGGCTTTGAACCTCGGTCAGGAAATTTTCGGCCTTGCGACGTTTTTTCGGCTGACGGATCAGGCGATCACCCAAAACATCCTGTTCGGAAATGACGGTCAGCTCAGGCGTTTCAAATCCCGCCTCTAACCCCCAAACCGCCAGATGAATGCCCCGTTTGCCGATGCGGGTGCCGTTTTGGATTGGGATCACCTCGCCAATCCCTTCATCCTCGATCAATCCTTTCAGACGTTCACGCGCGCCTTCAGAATAACTTGCGATGACAACAGCTGCCGTTTCTGATTTCTTCTTAACATGATCCGCTAAGGCACCAAAAAGGCTGACGTTTTCCAACTGACGCTCGGGCGAAAAATTGCGTCCAATGCGCCCGCCTGCATCGACCACCCCTGGGCCAGAGGCCTGTGCAAGGGGGTGAAATTCGATCACCCGATGCCCGTCAAGCGCCGTGGTAAACGCCGCGTCCTCCATATAGAGCAGTTCAGGCGAAATGGGTTTATAAACCGTATCAATACGGGATTTTTGATCCATCGCAATTTTTCGCGTTTCGTATTGATCAACAATTGTATCCCAGCGCGAAAGGCGCGCGGCAGTGACCTGATCATCAATGGTGATGGTCGCCTTGGCCAGATAATCAAACAGGGTTTCAAGTCCGTCGTGAAAAAACGGCAACCAATGTTCTACACCCTGATGTTTGCGCCCCGCGCTAACGGATTCATAGAGGGGATCATCAGTGCGCGCAGCGCCAAATTCGATCCTGTAATTTTGACGAAATCGACGAATGGCCGCATCATCCAAAATCACCTCTGACACCGGGGCGAGTTCGATAAGCTCAAGCTTTTCTGTCGTGCGCTGTGTGGCCACGTCAAAGCGCCGCGCCTCATCCAAAACATCGCCAAATAAATCCAAGCGCACAGGCGATGCGTGACCCGGTGGGAAAATGTCAATGATCCCGCCGCGAATAGCATAATCGCCCGGCTCCATCACTGTTGGCGCCTGCGTAAACCCCATCCGCACAAGGAAATTACGCAATGCAGCCTCATCCACACGCCGCCCGACTTCGGCGCGAAAAGCGGCCTCTTTCAAAACGTGACGCGCAGGGATGCGCTGCGTGGCGGCATTCATCGTTGTCAGTAGAACAAAGCCTTTGGGCATATCATGGACCAACGCGGCCAAAGTCGCCATACGTGCGGCTGCGACATCCGCATTCGGGGACACGCGATCATAGGGCAAACAATCCCACGCAGGAAATTTGATCACGGGCACATCAGGGGCGAAAAACGCCAATGCCTCGGCCATGGCGGACATGCGTTTATCGTCCCGTGCAATATGCACCACGGGTTCCCCATGCGAATGTAATTCGCGCAGAACCAATTGGGCGTCATACCCTTCGGGCGCACCGCCCATTTTAATGTGTTGCGTGCTCATAACCTGTCCTGGATGCTTAGCCTGCGTGAGTTAGGTCAAAATATTTGCATGTTCAAGGTTATAGATCATTCCCCAAAAGGTACTGAGAAAGATTGTGAAGGCCGCCACCATCAAACAGAGGCGTCTATAGCGCGTAATTAAACCGTAATAGGTTTCATACGTGAACTCCGCGCCGTCCAGCTTCCGCGCAAGCCATAAGCGCAATGGCACAACACTTAGCAGCGGGACAAAAAGTAAAAAAGTGGCCTGCAACAGTTCATGATCATATAAGAACCCCGATACCCCCCAGAGCGCGATCACGAAAGATACAGCCCCCATGCTCAAATTGGGATAGCGGATTTCGGAATAGGACAGGGCCACCTGCGCCTGCAGCAATGTGGCATCCATCATGCGCGCCTGGACATCTGCTTCCGCATTTTTGCCAAGCTTCCAATAGTAATAGGGCAATCCCATCACGCGGGATGTAATCAACGTCCAGATTAGGACCAGCAACGCCCAAAACCACATACTGCTAAATGCATATGTATCAACCTGGTTCAATCTGCGTGACCTTTTCGTTCCTGCCGCATCTGAGCCATAACCTAGCGAGGCGTCAGGGGTTTGCAAGGGCATCCATGCGCTAACACCTTGTGGTCCTTTGCGTTTTGGTGCAATTTTGTAACAAACACGCAGGAGCCACCCAATGAACCCCAATGCACAAGCCGCATTTCCCAAAACACGATTTCGCCGTGCCCGACAGTCCGCGCAGACGCGCGCCTTGATCCGCGAAAACAGTGTCAGCGTCGAAGATTTGATTTGGCCCGTGTTCATATGTGATGGGGATGGCGTTGAACAACCTGTATCCTCGATGCCGGGTGTGGTGCGCCGAAGCGTTGACAAATTGGTCGAAGCCGCGAAAGAAGCGGCCGATTTGGGCATTCCCGCGATCTGTCTGTTCCCCTACACTGATCCTGCCAAGAAAACCAAAGAATGTGCCGAAGCGTGGAACGAAAACAACCTGTCCAACACAGCAACCCGCGCGATTAAGGCAGCGGTTCCTGATATCGCGATCATGACAGATGTGGCGCTAGACCCCTATAATATCGATGGACACGATGGATTTGTGGTTGATGGCGAAATCCTGAATGACGAAACGGTCGAGGCATTGGTAAAACAAGCCCTGTCGCAGGCCGAGGCAGGCGCAGATATCATTGGCCCATCTGACATGATGGACGGACGCATTGGCGCGCTGCGGGACGCACTGGAAAGCAATGGTCATAAGAACGTCATGCTGATGTCCTATGCCGCGAAATACGCCAGTGGGTTTTATGGACCCTTCCGCGATGCGGTTGGGGCATCTGGTGCGCTGAAGGGCGACAAATACAGCTATCAGATGGATCCTGCCAATAGTGATGAGGCGCTGCGTTTGGTTGCGCGTGACCTAAGCGAAGGCGCTGATATGGTCATGGTCAAACCTGGTATGCCCTATCTGGATATTTGCCGTCGCGTTAAGGACGCCTTTGGTGCGCCGACCTATGCCTATCAGGTGTCGGGTGAATACGCGATGATCCAAGCAGCCATTCTAAACGGATGGCTTGATGCTGATAAAGTGATTATGGAAAGCCTGCTGACGTTCAAGCGTGCTGGATGTGATGGCATTTTGACGTATTTCGCCCCCGAAGCTGCGCGTAGACTTGCCAAAGGAGGATGACAGCGCGCTGAAAACGCGTTATATTCAGGCAAAATAACAAACGAGCAGGTAAACTAATATGCAACGTTTTTCACGACGCGCATTTGCGGGGCTGATATTGGCGGCATCTGTTGCAGGATGTGCCGCAGTTGAACATGTTAAAGAAGCGCTTCCAAAACAAAATACAGAAGACGGAGCAGCGCGCATTGAAGCGAGAGTGGATGCAACGTTAGAGCGGATGTATTCGGAATACCCAGAAACTGTGCAACTTAGCGCACGCGCCTCCGGAATTTTGATCATGCCTCTCATTACAGAAGCAGGCTTTGGTTTTGGTGGTGGCTATGGCAAGGGAGCATTGCGAGTCGATAACGTAACGCAAGAATACTACTCAACCTCATTGGCAACGACGGGTTTGCAAATTGGGGCAGAGCAATATGCGTACGTCCTATTTTTCATGACAGATGACGCATTGGCGAATTTCCGTAATTCACAGGGCTTTGAAGTTGGAGGCAACATTGATTTCACAGGCGGACGCCAGGGTGAGACGTTGCGAGCGAACACAACCACAGTGTTGTCCGAAGTTGTGGCAATGTCTTTTGGCCAGGCTGGCATTCGCGTTGGTGCTACATTGGAAGGCACTAAATATACACGTATTTTCCCATAAGCTTCTCATCATGCGAACACCAGAAGCCGACCCAGTGGTCGGCTTTTTCGTTTTGGGTGTCTGGATCCCAAAATTTGTCAGAAATCATAGATTATTTTCCAATCCCTCCGAGGATTCAGTGAAAAGACATTGCACCCAATATAGGCGGTCTGATATAGGTCTACATAACAAAATATAGCGTAAATAACACAGGCAACACTCCGTGACTAATACACCTGAAACACCAGAAGCAGAAGAAGAAAGCGAACCCAAGAGAATGAAGTTTGATGGGCCTTCTGTTTCGATCACGGATGAGCTGAAAACATCTTATCTAGATTACGCGATGAGTGTAATTGTCAGCCGTGCAATCCCTGATCTGCGCGATGGCTTGAAACCTGTGCATCGCCGCATTTTGTATGCGATGCATGAAACGGGAAACACGCATGACAAGGCCTATCGCAAATCCGCGCGTCCTGTTGGGGATGTCATGGGTAAATATCACCCGCATGGGGATAGCGCGATTTATGACGCACTTGTGCGCATGGCGCAGGATTTTTCGATGTCCCTGCCCCTATTGGATGGTCAAGGTAACTTTGGTTCGATGGATGGGGATAACCCAGCGGCCATGCGTTACACAGAAGTCCGAATGGATAAACCCTCGGCATTTTTGTTAGCGGATATTGATAAGGATACTGTCAATTTCCAAGACAACTATGACGGTAAAGATCAGGAACCAACGGTTTTGCCTGCGCGGTTCCCGAATATGCTGGTCAATGGGGCGGGTGGTATTGCCGTGGGCATGGCCACCAACATCCCACCCCACAATCTGGGTGAAGTGATTAATGCTACATTGGGGTTAATCGACAATCCCGATCTGTCATCCGAAGAATTAATTCAATACGTCCCTGGCCCCGATTTCCCCACAGGCGGGATCATGTTGGGCCGATCAGGCGCGCGCAAAGCCTATATCGAAGGACGCGGCAGCGTGATCATTCGCGCAAAAACACGTGTCGAAGAAATCCGCAAAGATCGCTATGCCATCGTGATCGATGAAATCCCCTATCAGGTAAACAAAGCCTCGATGATTGAAAAAATTGCCGAACAAGTACGCGAGAAAAAGATCGAAGGCATTGCACATGTTCAAGACGAATCTGATCGCAATGGTGTGCGTGTTGTTGTCGAATTAAAACGCGATGCGACGGCCGAGGTTGTATTGAACCAACTGTATCGCTTTACGCCGATGCAGACATCCTTTGGCTGTAACATGTTGGCCTTGAACGGTGGACGACCAGAGCAACTGACCCTGCGCACCTTCCTGACCAACTTTATCGATTTCCGTGAAGAGATTGTTGCCCGCCGCACGGCCTATGAATTGCGCAAAGCGCGTGAACGCAGTCACGTTCTGTGTGGTTTGGCGGTTGCTGTGTCAAACGTGGATGAGGTCGTGGCCACAATCCGCGGATCAGCAGATGCCGCAGATGCGCGTGAAAAATTGATGACGCGCCGTTGGCCCGCACATGACATTGCGGAATACATCCAACTGATCGATGATCCAACGCATACAATAAATGAGGATGGGACATATAACCTATCTGAAACACAGGCCCGCGCGATCCTTGAATTACGCCTGCAGCGTTTGACGCAGATCGGCGTCAAAGAAGTCACCGATGAACTCCAAGAATTGGCGGGCAAAATCCGCGAATATTTGGAAATCCTGGCGTCGCGCGATCGCATCATGGGCATCATACGTAACGAGTTGGAAGAGGTGAAAGAGCAATTCGCAGTGCCCCGCCGCACCGAGATCGTCGATTGGTCCGGCGACATGGAAGATGAGGACCTGATCGAGCGCGAAGATATGGTCGTGACAGTCACCTCAGGTGGATACATCAAACGCACACCCTTAGCCGATTTCCGTGCGCAGCGTCGTGGCGGTAAGGGCCTGTCGGGGATGCAAACCAAGGACGAGGATGTGGTCACAACCCTATTTGTGGCCAACACGCATACGCAACTGTTGTTCTTCACCACTGACGGGATGGCCTATAAACTGAAAACATGGCGCCTGCCACAGGGCGGTCGTACAGCCAAAGGCAAGGCCATTGTGAATATCCTACCCATCCCAACTGGTGTGTCCATCGCGGCGATTATGCCCGTGGATGTGCCCGAGGAGGAATGGGACAACCTACAAATTATCTTTGCCACATCCGCGGGCGACGTTCGCCGAAATGCATTGTCAGATTTCACAAATGTCCGTTCAAACGGCAAAATCGCGATGGACCTGCCCGAGGGGATCGAATTGGTCAATGCGCGTATTGCAGGTGAAGATGATGATGTGATGCTGTTCACAAATTCGGGTCGTGCGATCCGCTTTTCCACCACAGACGTGCGTGTGTTCAAGGGGCGTAAATCAACGGGTGTACGGGGTATTCGCCTAATCGGTGAGGACCGAGTTGTGTCCATGTCAATCATTCGCCATTTCGATGCGACATCGGACGAACGCTCTGCCTATCTGAAAATGCGCCGCGCAATTGCGGGCATGGTAGATGAAGAAGGCAGCAGCGACGAAGAAGGCGTCAGCGAAAACACGACAATTTCCCAAGAACGCTATGCAGAAATGTCAGCGGCTGAAAACCTAATCCTAACGATCACAAAGGGTGGATCAGGCAAAACGTCATCAAGCCATGATTATCCCGTACGTGGACGCGGCGGCATGGGCGTTGCAGCCATGGACAAGGCAATGCGCGGCGGTGAAATCGTGGCCTCCTTCCCAGTTGAGATGCAGGACCAGATCATGTTGGTCACATCCAAGGGTCAATCCATTCGCGTCCCTGTGGACGGCATTTCATTCCGCTCACGCTCTGCAGGCGGGGTACGTGTGTTTAACACTGGAACGGATGAAACGGTCGTCTCTGTTGCATGGATCGCAGATCAAGGTGAAGACGATGCCGAGGTAATCGACGGTGATCAAACCGCATAATCCCCATCACTCCGCACTTTAGTACACCCAAATGCGGACTAAAGTTTTTCATTGATCCGTTCATTGATACGAATGAGTTTTTTATAACTTTCGTCGTGTTTTCCATACTTATCCCTAGGGGTGAGAGACCTCTGCTTTTTTTGGTAATATATTGGTACTTAACCAAACCGAACAAATTGAATGAGGTGTCATATGCAAAATTGAGACGATTTAAAGTTTTGCCTTGCGCTAGAGCGGTATCAAGCAATGACTGCTGCGGCGCGTGCTCTTGGCACCAATACGGCCACAGTTTCGCGGCGCATTGATCGCCTGACGGAAGCGGCCGGTGAACCCATATTCCTACGTGACAATACGCAATGACGCGCAACCGACATGGGACGCGAATTGGCCCAAATCGCCGTGCGGATCGAAGATCGTATTTCACGTGCGGCGACAGAAACCATGGAACAGCAGAAAACCCAAATCTTGCGTATCAAAGCAAACGAAGCGACGTTGAAGGCAAAACTTGTGCAAACCATCACAAGTTTTCCGCAAAACTATCATAACTTGAATTTGACACTCAGCTCTCGCCAAGCAAGCCTTGCCTATGGTGAAACGGATATCATCCTAACTCATGTTGCCCCGACCGAGGGACGGATTATCCGCAAATAGATGGTGGACCTATGCGTGCGGGCCTATCGCAACGTGTTGCTAGAGGCCCCAGCAACAGGCTGGATTGCAACGGCACATGGAGTCGATGCAGCCGTTGAAACATCAGATATTTTTGCAGAATTTGGGGACATGCCGCAATTCACGCTGCATTCACTGGATATGACGGTTGAGGTGATGCGAACCTCTGCTTGCGCAGCTCTACTCCCGTCGCGCTATGCAGAGCGTTTCGCACGCCTTGATTTCATGGAGCACATCCCTGAACAATCCTTGCCCGTTTGGGCCTGCTATCACCACACCCGCAAAACCGATCAGATCATCAAAGATACGCTGGATTGGATTGAGCAGGGCTTTCACAGATTGCAATTATCAAAGTTCGGCAAATTTTTCGCGGATATAGCGCACAAATGGTTCTGATGAGGCTGCCTGACCGGTCGCCTTTTCAATGACCTCTTGGGCCTTATATCGACGCCCGTGTTGCTGCACGTTTTCGCGCAACCAAGTGCGCGCGGTATCTGTGCGCCCCTCGGCCAATTCATCTATGGCATTTGGCGCATCTTTCAACATCGCCTCGCGCAAACAGGCCGCATAGATATTGCCGATGGCATAGGTTGGGAAATACCCAATCAAACACTCTGACCAATGAATATCCTGCAACATGCCCAACGATGCCTTGGGGACCGCATACCCGAAATCCGCACGGAAACGATCATTCCATGCCGCCTCAAGATCGTTGACCATCAAATCACCTGCAATCAACGCGCGTTCCAAATCATAGCGCAACATGATGTGCAGGTTATATTGCAACTCATCCGCTTCGGTTCGGATATATCCATTTTTAACGCTGTTCACCGCGCGGTAAAACCCATCCGCATCTAAAACACCCAGATCGCCAAAGGCATCTTTCATCTGGCTAAACAACCAATCGGTAAAGGGCCGCGAACGGGCCAGTTGGTTTTCGTAAATACGGCTTTGGCTTTCGTGGATAGCCATGGAACATCCATTGCCCAGGGGCGTGAAATTATAGATCTGATCCACATTTTGTTCATAGGTCGCATGCCCCACTTCATGGATTGTAGAATAGAGGCTATCCAATGGGTTTGTTTCGTCATAACGCGTTGTGATGCGAACATCATTGCCGCTGCCCGAACTAAACGGATGCACAGCCACATCAATGCGCCCCCGATCCATGTCATAGCCAAATACACGGGCCACACGATCCGTTAGTGCACGTTGCTGTTCCATAGGGAAATGGCCAGACAGGGACACGGATTGATTACGCTCTAACACCTCGGCACGCAGATCCACCAGATGGGGGCGCAGATTGTCAAAAATCTCTGTGATCTCGGCGCTGTGCCCGTCAGGTTCATAATCCTGCAACAGCGCGTCATAAAGTGGTGTGTTTTCGTCGGCCAAAACTTCGGCCTTTTGACGGGCCAGGTTCACAACCTCGCTCAACATAGGCAAAAAGATTGACACATCATCCGCGGCCTTGGCCTCGGTCCAGGCGCGATGCGATTTTGACGTAATGCGCGCAAGCGCAACCGCCAAATCCTGAGGCACTTTTTGGCGGCGCATGAAATCTGTTTGGATCAAATCGAATATGCGCCGTTCGGTGCCTGCTAACTGATCGGGATCAACCACAGACAATAGATCGCCAAGTTCCGCACCACTGCCGCGCGCGTGGAGGACCCCTGCTAATGCGGCCATCTGTTCGGATCGGTCATCCCCAGAACCCGCTGGCATCACTGTTTCATGATCCCATCCAAGTAGCTGCGCGATGCGCCCCAACGCCTCGCTTTGACGTTGATAGGCCAGCAATGCATCAAAGGGTGTGCTCATTACTTAAATCCGTACTGATTGTTCAGGTGGATAGCCTGATACGAATTTCGCCCATAGGATCGACACCCACAAAACAATCGCACCAAATTGATGGAAAATCGCAATTTCCATGGGCGATGAATACATCACCGTAACGATGCCCAAAACCGCCTGAAAAAACGTGACTGTGAGCACAACGTTAAAGACAAAGCGCACCTTATCATTGCCTGACTGACGCGAACGGCGCCACACAATGATCACATAAATGAACAACAGATAGGCCACGATACGGTGGATAAATTGAACAGTCCCGTCGTTTTCAAAGAAGTTGCGCCAAAGCGGTTCCAATTCAAACATAAAGGGTGGGAAAAATCCGCCCGCCATCAGCGGCCAATCCACATAGTTACGCCCAGCATCAATGCCCGCGACCAATGCGCCGATGAAGATTTGCAGAAATGCGAAATGCATCACGCCAGTAGACATGGAAAACAATTTCGCCTCACGCCCTCGACGGCGTTGCAGCAAATCTTTATCACTATTTGAAATTTGCAGAACAAACCAAGTGATGAACCCAAGTATGACAAAGGCCAAACCAAGGTGTGTCGCCAAACGATACGAGGCGACATCCAACATCTCACCACCCAATCCACTGTAAACCATCCACCAACCAATGGCCCCCTGCAAACCACCCAAGGCCCCCAATAACAGCAATTTAGGCGTCCAACCCGTTGGGATTTTTTTGGTTAAGAATAAGAACGCAAATCCAAGCACCCAGACCAGTCCAATGAAGCGGCCCAGTTGACGATGGCCCCATTCCCACCAGTAGATGAATTTAAATTCAGACATGGACATGCCCATGTTCTGCAATTGGTATTCGGGAATTTGTTTGTATTTTTCAAATTCAACCAACCACGCTGCATCATTCATGGGCGGTAAGGCACCCGTCAGCGGGCGCCATTCTGTGATCGACAGACCGCTGTCGGTTAATCGCGTCAAACCGCCGACCAAAATCATCGCCCAAACCAATAGGAATAAGAGGATCATCCATGCGCGGATCGCCGCGCGGGCGCCCGTATTCTGACCCTGATCAATCACTCCGACATGCGGCTGCGCGTCGGTTGATTTTTCACTGACATCTTCAAAAATTGTGCGTTTCGTGCTCATCTGATTATGCCTTTTATTGTTAGCTTAAGGCTAGGGTTTCGGGGTGGGTTTTTCAATCCCCATCATGGTTTTTCCAACGCACCATTTGACGCATCATCCCGTGAAAAATTTGCACGTCTGATCGGGTTAATGGCATGCGCGACCATAGATTGCGCAAATTGGTTTTCATGCCCTCTGCTTTTGCCTCTGGGAAAAAGAACCCTGCCAGATCCAAGGTTGTTTCAAAATGTTCGGACAGTTTTTCAATTTCACCTGTTTCGGCCCATTCGGTTTTGGCCATTTCCATGGTTTCGGCCTGAATGGCTTGTGTGGCGCGACGCCATTCGTACCCCAACAAAAGCACACATTGCGCAAGGTTTAGGGAGGGAAAATCAGGGTTTACAGGCACGCTGACAATGGCGTTTGCCTGCGCAATTTCTTCGTTTTCAAGGCCCGAACGTTCAGGGCCAAACATGATCGACACATTTTCACCACGCGCGATACGCTCTGCCGCTTGGCGCATAGCCTCTTCAGGGCTTAGGACAGGTTTCGTCAACCCACGTGGCCGCGCCGTTGTGGCCAACACGAAATGGGCATCGCTCAACGCACCTTCGACCCGATCAAAATGACCTGCCTCATCCAACAAACGCCCTGCCCCACTGGCCATGGCGACGGCCTTTTGACTGGTGGGCCACCCATCGCGGGGGGCAACGACCCGCATACGGTCCAATCCGAAATTCCACATCCCCCGCGCCGCAGCACCAATATTTTCGCCCATCTGGGGGCGCACCAAAACGACACTTGGTTGTGGATGTGAAGATAGCATGAAAACCTCCGCTGTGTTTGGGCGTGATTTAAGTCATGCCTGCCCAAGAAGAAAGTCCATTTTCACCAAGGCCCATGGTCAAGCGCGTTTTTCCACGCTAAAAGGGCGCAGAAATATCCAAGGATCCCAAGATGGCGCAAGACGAGCTTCCACAAACCTATTTGATTACACCGTCCGATTTCGATCAAACGGTACTTTGCGACGATCTCGCGCGTGTTTTGGATGCCCATCCTGTGGCCTGTGTGCGTATGGCAATGGCCACCCGAGATGAAACCCGCATCCTTAAGGCGGGCGATGCCCTGCGCGAAGTTTGCCATGCGCGGGATGTGGCCATTGTGATCGACAGCCATGTGTTGATGGTGGAACGTTTGGGGTTGGATGGCGTGCATTTTCCCGATGGTGCGCGCAATTTGCGCAAAGCCCGCAAAGAATTGGGGGATGAAGCCATTGTCGGCGCCTATTGCGGCGCATCACGCCATGACGGAATAATCGCGGGCGAAGCCGGCGCAGAATACGTGAGCTTTGGCCCCCTAAGCGGGGCAGCATTGGGCGATGGCACATTGGCAGAACACGACTTGTTTGCATGGTGGAGCGAGATGATCGAGGTACCTATCGTGGCCGAGGGCGGCCTGAGCGCCGAAATCGTGCGTCAAATCACACCTGTTACAGATTTCTTGGCTTTTGGGGATGAAATTTGGGGAACAGATAGCCCCGCCGAGACCCTGACCACATTACTTGCAGCGCGCGCCTAGTATTTCCCATCAAATACATGCGCGCTGCGCACGTCTTGTTCCAAATCCGCAGCTAATACTTTGCGGCTGTCATACTGTTTCAACGCGCGTGGTTCGTGAAACACGACCTCTACTTGTCCTTGCGGGAGTGCCGAAAGGGATTGAATCATGTGGGTGCCAAAATCCATTTCACCCCACCAACCATAAAACCGCTTATCCTGATTTTTTGGAGCATGATAATTTACAGTCACCGCTTGGATGTAAATTTTATCCTTCAGCTCGGGCTCAAAAAACGCCGCGAAGAGTGTCGATTTAAACGGCAAGACCCGCAGACTGTCGGTGGATGTTCCTTCGGGAAAGAACAACAATTTATGTCCTAAACACAACCGCGTTTGAAACAAATCCTTTTGCAATTTTGAATCGCGACGTTCGCGGCGAATAAATACCGTGCCTGTGATATTTGCCAAAAACCCGATCCCAGGCCAACTGGACACCTCAGCTTTGGAGACAAAAAACACGCGCTTCGCGGCGTTCAGAACGATGATATCCAACCAAGATGAGTGATTAGCCACAACCGCACCAGGATGCGTCATGGGTGTCCCGCGCGCCGACATACGCAATCCAATCGCGCGCGCGCCAATGCGACAGACACAATTCACCACCTGACCACTGATTGGACGGCGGGACCCAACAAAGGGGCGTTCCACCCCACGCGCGATGAACAGGAACACAATCCCAACCAAAATGATCAAGAGCATCAAAACAGCACGGATTGCCACAAGGCACCAGCCGAGGATCGAAATATCAGAGAGCTTTGGTTCAAGCTCTTCTGTCCAGTCAGGTGTATTAGGATCGTGCATATAGATTTCGCTGCTTTTCGTTCATTTTCGCGGTGTCCATAATCAAACATACATCTGTTGTATTAAACCGGCGATCGACAAAGGCATCCGCCCCCACAACACCGCCTAGACGCAGATAGGCCTTAATCAATGCAGGTACTGCCAGCATCGCTGCCTTGCGATCTAAATCCGCCTCTGAAATCAGGTTCATCGTTTGTGCCGAATGTGGCTGTGCGTGCACACGCAGTTCAGGGGGGGCAAGATGACGATGATACAGCATGCTAAGCGGTGCGGCGATATCCGCGATATTTATGCCATGAAAACTGGCAACACCGAACAGGATTTCAATATCGCGTTCAATTACATAATCCGCCAAGGCCTGCCAAAGAACATACATCGCCGTGCCACCACGGTAATCCGCGTGCAAACAGGATCGCCCAAGTTCCAAAAGGCGCCTTCCCGATTGACGTAGAGGTGTCAGATCATATTCATCCTCGGAATAATACCGTCCGATTTTCGCGGCCCCCTCTTGGGGCAGTAGGCGATAGACCCCAACAACGGTGGAATACCCCTCATGGATAAGCGCATCGTCGTAAAGTATCAGATGATCGAAAAACGGATCAAAGGCGTCGCGTTCTAATCGGGCCTCATGATCGACCATATCGCCCGATCCCCCCAATTCCACAACAAAGACATCATATCGAAGTCGTTGCGCCGCACGCAACTCATCTTCAGTTTGCGCAAGTTTCACGCGGAACTGTGGTGATGATTGTGTCATACAACCCGCTTTCCCTTGGTTCTGCGAGTATCTAACCAGTCGATCCCTGCTTGGCAAGCAATGACACAAATCACACCATTGAAAAAACAATTATAAGATGTTTTTTCAATATATTTTCATCTTTCGGCTGTTAATGAAAGCTCTAACATAATAAGGGTTCCGTCAATGACAACCTTGCCGTGGTCCCGAAAATTAACGGTAATTTTGCCATTTATGCGTGACTGCACTTGTCCGATGCCCCATTCAGGTTTTTGGGGATGGCACACCAGCATGCCTGGTTCCAAATGTGCGTTCAAATCTTCCATCACCCTAAATCCTATCTTAAGCGGAGGCCAGTAATGGCACTGGACATCTCAAACATTGTTGCGTCTCGCATCTGTCACGACATAATCAGTCCAATTGGTGCGATACAAAATGGTTTAGAGCTTATTTCAATGACCGCAAGCCTTGATGTCAAAAGCCCTGAAATGGCGCTGATCCACGACAGTTATAAGGATGCGCGAGCGCATTGAATTTTTCCGCGTGGCCTTTGGCACCTATCAAACGGACCAGATGATGGATGCACCAAAGGTTCAAAGTACGGCCGATGCCATTTACACTACACCCCGTTTTGATCTGCACTGGCATCTTGAGAGTGCGATCGACCGAACATGGGCGCAGTTGATTAATATGAGGTTGATGTGCGTGGAACGGCAGTTGACACTTGGTGGGACAATTGATGTCGTGGCAGACTCAGATAACATTAAGATCACAGCCACAAGCGAACGACCAACCGTTGCCCACCCTGGATGGGAGCGGCTTTCCTCTGAGCCAGGCGTGCTCCCTGCCCCGGCGGTCGTGCAATTCCATCGGATACCCAACATTGCAGGTGCCTATGGGTTCGCGGTGGAATTCAATCACCGCGAAACACTCACAATCCTGTTCTTTAGGCGCGGGTAGTTCCGTTTCCTTCGACCAGATATTTAAACGATGTAAGCTGCGCGGCCCCGACAGGGCCGCGAGCATGCATTTTACCAGTCGCAATGCCAATTTCTGCGCCCATTCCAAATTCACCCCCGTCGGCGAATTGGGTCGAGGCATTGTGCATCAGGATTGCGCTATCAATTCGTTCGAAGAATTTGTCACGCACGGCCATATCTTCGCACATCACGCATTCTGTGTGTGCAGAGCTGTAGGTTTGGATATGTTCAATCGCCGCGTCCACATTGGCAACGGTCTTGGCGGCAATGATGCTGTCCAAATACTCTGTGCCCCAATCCGTGTCCAAAGCGGGGACAACGTTATCTAATTTTGCGATGGCGGCGTCCCCGCGCACCGAAACGCCAGCCCCCATTAACGCGCGCAAAACATCACGGCCCAAGGTGTCCAAAATATCCTGATGAATCAACAAACACTCTGCTGCACCGCATATCCCTGTGCGCCGAGTTTTTGAATTCAGGACCACATCCATGGTTTTCTGTGGATCCGCAGATTTATCAATGTAGATATGCACAATCCCTTCAAGATGGGCAAAAACGGGAACGCGCGCTTCGCGTTGGACCAATCCCACCAACCCTTTGCCACCGCGGGGAACGATGACATCCACAAATTCTGTCATCTTCAACAAATGCTCAACCGCGGCGCGATCTCGGGTGGGTACGATTTGAACGGCGTCCTCGGGTAGGCCTGCGGCCTGCAACCCTTGCACCAAACAGGCATGAATGGCCGCAGCGCTGTGCAGGCTTTCAGAGCCGCCGCGCAAAATGACGGCATTTCCAGATTTCAGGCACAAGGCCCCCGCATCCGCCGTGACGTTGGGGCGGCTTTCATAAATTACGCCGATCACGCCAAGGGGGGTGCGCACACGACGGATATGAAGGCCCGTGGGTCGATCCCATTCTGCGATCACTTCTCCCACAGGATCGTCCTGCCCCGCAATGGTGCGAAGCCCCTCGGCCATGGCCGTGATGCGATCCGCGTCCAACATCAGACGGTCCATCATGGCATCTGTTAGGCCCTTTTCACGTCCAAAATCCAAATCCTTGGCATTTTCGGCAATAATATGATCCGTCGCGGCAACCATTGAATCGGCAGCAGTCAGTAGTGCTTTGGTCTTGGCCTCCGGCGATGCATAGGCCAACACTGACGCCGCTGCACGTGCACGTGCGCCCATTTCGTTCATCTGCTGTCCAAGATCGCTCACACCCTTATTCCTTATGTTGCCATGTCATCGCGGTGTACCAAGGCCGCGCGGCCCGGATACCCCAAAATTTCTTCTATATCTTTGGTATTGCGCCCCATCAGGGCGCGTGCCTCATCCGATGGATAGGCGGAAATGCCATGGACCAATTCCTGACCGCTGGCTGAACAAATCACCACTGCATCCCCGCGTGAAAATTCACCTTCAACACCTGTCACGCCCGCAGGCAGCAGGCTTTTGCCCTTGCTCAGCGCGGTTTCAGCACCTGCGTCCACAACAATGCGGCCCATCGGCTTCATGGATGAAATCCACCCTTTCCGCGCGCGCTGCGGATCATAAACGGCGGTGAACCATGTGCTGGGCACACCCTGATCAATCGCGGACAATGGGTTTAGGCGCGATCCTTCGGTGATCAACATGGCGCATCCCGCGGCGGTGGCGGTTTTCGCAGCCATCAATTTGGTTTTCATGCCCCCCTTGGACAATCCTGATCCCGCATCACCTGCCATCGCCTCAATCTCAGGGGTGATGACGTCAATTACGTCAAAACGTTTGGCCGTTGCGTCCAAGTTAGGATTGGCCGAATAAAACCCATCCACATCTGACAACAGGACCAAGGCATCCGCCCCAACCGTTACCGCAACTTGGGCCGCCAATCTGTCATTGTCACCATAACGAATTTCATCTGTGGCGACCGTGTCATTTTCATTCACAATCGGAACCACGCCCATCGATAGCAGGGTTTCCATTGTTGCACGTGAATTCAAATAACGGCGGCGGTCTGCGCTATCCTCAAGCGTAACCAAAATCTGTGCAGTTGTAATGCCATGAGGTTCCAATACCTCTTCATAGGCGCGGGCCAATTGGATTTGACCAACGGCTGCGGCGGCCTGACTTTGCTCAAGCGGTAGGGATGCAAGGGGAAGACCCAATACACCCCGCCCCAATGCGATTGAGCCCGACGAAACCAACACAACATCTTTGCCGGCGGCCTTAAGGGCTGCAACATCTGCGGCCAATGTCTTCAACCAATCTTGGCGCAATTTGCCCGTGCGTTGATCCACCAAAAGCGCAGATCCGATTTTCACCACAAGCCGTTTTGCCCCGCTTAGGGTTGCCATTTCTGTGGCTCCTCTTGCGATTTCTTCTCACGCAGGCGTGTGTCATCAATCTGTGCACGAAGGGCACGCAACACTGTATCCGTTCCTTCGCGGCTGACACCCGACATCAATAGGACGGAACCCCCACTGACACGTTGCAATTCATCTTTGAAATAGTCGCGCTCTTCTTCGTCTAGTGCGTCAACCTTATTCAAAACGGTGATGCGCGGCTTTTGCGCCAATTCACCGCCATAGGCTTCCAATTCGCCAATGATGGTTTTGTAATCCTCAAGAAAGGTGTCTGAGGTTCCATCCACCAAATGCAACAGCACCGCACAACGTTCTACGTGCCCCAAGAAGAGGTCCCCCAAACCGCGGCCTTCGCTCGCGCCCTCGATCAGGCCTGGAATATCGGCCACAACAAATTCGACGTTGTCAATGCCAACCACACCCAGATTTGGATAAAGCGTGGTGAATGGGTAATCCGCAATTTTAGGACGCGCATTGGATGTTGCGGCCAAAAACGTAGATTTGCCCGCATTCGGCAACCCCAATAGGCCCGCATCCGCAATCAGTTTCAGACGCAACCAAAGGGTGCGCTCAATTCCCTCAAGCCCCGGATTTGCGCGTCGCGGTGCTTGGTTGGTCGAGGATTTGAAATGCAGGTTTCCAAAACCACCATTGCCGCCCTTGGCCAACAAAACACGATCGCCCACGGTCGTTAAATCCGCGATCAATGTTTCCTGATCTTCGTCCAAAATTTCAGTTCCAACAGGGACGTATAAAACCTTATCTTCGCCATTCGCGCCCGAACGTTGTGATCCCATGCCAGGGCGACCGTTGTCTGCGAAAAAGTGTTGTTGATAACGAAAATCAATCAGAGTGTTCAACCCCTCGACCGCCTCGGCCCAAACCGATCCGCCATTGCCGCCGTCGCCCCCATCGGGGCCGCCATATTCGATGAATTTTTCGCGGCGAAAACTGACCGCTCCGCCCCCGCCCGATCCCGAGCGTATGTAGACTTTGGTCAGATCTAGGAATTTCATAGTAATGCCTCTAATTCTAGTCTCTTGGTGGCATATGTCAAAACCCGCGCAGGAACAAGCCTGCATGCGTTCGTGTTACGTACGAGAGCGTCAAATCGATAGACGCGGTCTATGGTGCCCCGCGCGGGGGATTTTTGATCCTCTTCCCCAACATTTTGAAATCCACACTTCTTTAAAACCCGCTGCGATCCAATATTGTCCAGATTGGCGTAAGTACTAATTTTTTCGATTGGATAGCGTTGGAACAGATAATGCATCAACGCATCAACCGCATCGGACATGTACCCATTCCCCCAATGTTCTTTTGCTATCCAATATCCAAGGGTAGGATCAATTCCAATCATGCCAATCACATCGCCACCACGGGTGATCGCCCAAACATGGCGACCTTAGAGTGTGAAAATACATGTTTTCGTTATCGCAAATATCGCTACATTTTGCACATCGGTCACGCCATCAGCGTGCCAAAAACGGATCCTCGTGGTGAAATATGTGCTGTGCGTTTCAACATTATGACGCCTTAGGTAAACTTACGAATATATGTCCATGTCGCGACCTTGGCGTTCCTTGCAACGGAAAAGGCCTCGGCATCGCCGACATATTCAAATCCGCAATTTGTCAACACACGCGCAGAGGCGGGATTATCCTGAAACACGGCGGCAAAGATCGTGTCGTTTTCCATTGGGTTGGCCTCAATGATCGCGGCGGATACCTCGGATGCGACGCCTTGGTTCCAAAACGCAGGCGCCACCCAATACCCCAATTCGGATTGGTTGCGGCTGAGGCGTTCAAGGCTGACCAACCCGACCACCTCGGACCAGCCTGCGGCGCTTGCATCAATGGCCCAGACATCTTCGTCCCGCTCAACCGATAAACACCGATTGATAAAGGTTTCTGTCGCCCCCGGAGGCAGAGGATGCGGGATCGTCGTCGTTTGACGGGCGACGCGTTCGTCCTTTGTGTAAAACTCAATCAACCCCGCATCAGAGCGGCGCAACGGACGCAGCACAAAGCGCGCGGTTTCAACAACAGGCTGTGTTGTGATCGCATCAAGTTTCATATCAAAGTTCTCCTCTTAAAAGAGCAAACAGAACAAACGCAACGGTCAATCCTGCCAACCCCCACATCAAATAACGTTCAAAGGGGGTGCCTATTATAGTTTTGGCGATACGATCGCCGAAAAAGGTCCAAATTGGGTGGCAAATCGCCTGTATTACGAACAATGTGCCCGCAATCCACGCCGTGGCGATCCAAACAGGAGCATCCACAGCCACATAATTGGAAAAACTGTAGGTGATCATCATCCATGCTTTGGGATTAAGGGGATGCACGAACAATCCTGCCCGAAACCCCAAGCCAACAGGATCCTGATCCACGTTCAACCGCATATTCGCCACACGCCAAGCAAGCCATATAATGTAGACCGCCGAAATGTATTTAAGTGTCAAAAACAAAAGCGGCACTTGAGTGGCCAATTCCATCAGACCAAAGCCAATAGGCCAGATGATCAATTGTTTGCCCAGCAACACACCAAACATAAACGGAAATGCCGCGCGAAACCCCAGACGCGCACCCGCGGCCAACATCGCCATATTCGCCGGTCCCGGCGTTGCGATCTGGCTAAAGGCGAAAGCCGCCAATGATGTGACTGCGACATACATCTGTCATTTCCAGTTTCGTTTTGTTGGATGTGACCCTAGCTGCACCAACATTGGTTAATAAAAAAATAAAGGGGACCGGCGCTTTGCCGATCCCCTTTTTGAAAACTAAACTTTTCGGTTTTCGGCTTATTCAGCGGCCTCCGCTGTCGGAAGTACTGAAATAAATGTACGGCCTTTTAAACCCTTGTGAAATTTCACTTGGCCTTCGACTGTTGCAAATAGCGTGTGGTCTTTACCTTGACCTACGCCTTCACCTGGCCACCACTTATTGCCGCGCTGACGCACGATGATGTTGCCTGGGATGACAGCCTGACCACCAAAGATTTTTACGCCAAGACGACGACCAGCTGAGTCGCGACCGTTACGGGATGAACCGCCTGCTTTCTTATGTGCCATTCCTTCGTCTCCTTAGTTTGCCAATTCTTTGGCCTGAGCGATCCAACCTTCACGCTCGATACGGCCTTTGAGCGACAGTTTCTCGTCCATAGCAGCTACATCGGCGTCTGTCCACGCTGCAATTTGCGCAAATGATGTTACGCCTGCTGCGTGTAGCTTTTTCTCAAGAGCTGGGCCGACGCCTGAAAGTTGCTTCAGATCATCTGCGCCTGCTACTGCAGGTGCTGCTGCTTTGGCTTTTGCTGCTGGTTTTGCCGCTGCAACAGGTGCTGCTGCTTTGGCTTTTGCTGCTGGTTTTGCCGCTGCAACAGGTGCCGCTGAGGCAACTGAACCTGCGCCTACTGCTGCTTTAATGCCAGATGCATCTGCGCCAGAAGATAGGATGTCAGT
>Ga0255751_10001016_pt1 | contig 26780 bp, 19 predicted proteins | sample 071ome_20_FD_179951 | JGI IMG/M metagenome (GOLD analysis project Ga0255751, IMG submission 179951) | Coastal salt marsh microbial communities from the Groves Creek Marsh, Skidaway Island, Georgia - 071412BT metaG (version 2) | ecosystem: Environmental > Aquatic > Marine > Intertidal zone >... | reverse complement strand
ATGAACAATCAACTTGAAATACTGACACTGCCTCCATTCTTGCTACAATACATTCAACCACACAAGGGAGACACTTTCAGTGACTGACGAGCAACGCATCGAAATGGTTCACGGACAAATGGAGCATATTTTTGCACTTTGTCAAAGTTTTGCAGAGGTTGAGGAAGAGAACAACTGTCTTGCTCTTTATGAAGAGTATGAGGAGTGGATAGTTGCAGAACAAGAGGAGGGTAGTTATGAAGTTATGTGGGCTCCTAACTTTACTCTTATCAACTAAGGAGATATTAATATGAATGAAGAGGACATCCGACAGTTTTGCAATGCATTTGAGGATTTTATGAAACATGCTGACATGGAGATGAGTAAGTATGTGTATGAATCACCAGATGGTGGTAGAACTGTTTATAGGAGGAAGCATGGTGATGATGTACAGGAAGAGATTGGGAATATCTATGAGCAGAGAGCAGCAGAGTTAGAGGTTACTGTTGATTATTATATGTCAGAGTTTCTATGATGACTGAAGAAGTAAAACTCCATCTGGCATTAATGCAAACACACAATATGATTAAGTTACTCAAAGGAAATGTGTATGAGAATTATATGTGTGGAAAGTTATATGGAATTAAGTATGAGTTAGAGCGTCAGATACAGTTGACTCAGACATCTAAATATGATAAACTTACTGAGCAAACACCAAACCAAGAATGAAATCTTTATACATTGTTGACTACTGGGTGCCATTTCCTTCTTCTGAGTATGGAGGTGTAATTAATCTGATTGCAGAGAATGACACTGAGGCATTTACAATTCTTGCTGATGAACAAACGTATGATGATGAGTATAATCATTTAATTATGTCTAATGTTGTCAGTGCTCAGAAGTTTACTCTCAAGGATGAATATGAGAGTGGTATTATTGATTCTTTTACAACTTAAACAACTATGGAAACTTTATATCGCATCGAAGAATTGTGCACTAATGATTGGAACGTAACTTTTGCTAGTGATGTCAAACTTACAAAAGAGCAAGCAAAAAAACGACTTGAAGAATTGCTTGCAGAAGGATACAATCCCAACCGACTCCGTGCTGTGCCTGATACCCCATAAACCACCAAAGAATTATAGTTATGAGTCAAGAAAGCACAATCGCCTTTTTATTAGTATCTGGTTGCATTGTCATCGTAGGTTTGTCTATAATGGTGGTGCTTCAACTTATACCATCTGGGGATTCTATAACACCAAAACAAAACAATTCCATGCCCCAATCAATTCTAAAACAATAGGAGATGTAGTAGAGATTAACGATACATCTCCTTATACTTCTATGCCCTTAAATCTTAATCCTTTAATGCAATGCCTTATGACCCCAGTGTAGATGATTATGTAAGGTGGAATAAAGAAAAACATTCAGTAGAAGGATGGGTGTATTATAAGGACTCACAATACATAACGATTGAGATTGGAGTAAGGTGTAAGGATAAAGAAGATATACAACATTGTCCAATACATCATAAGACTCATACATTAGTATTGTGTTTCCCAGAGTATTATCATCAACTACAATACATTAAGTCAAGAGCAAATAAATATGATGAGAAGTAATCAACACCAACAGTGAAAACATTTCAAGAGTTTATTACTGAAGTAGAAGCATCTAGTAATAATATAAGAAGTCTTGCACCTTATAGAATAATGCCACCATTGAAGACTAAGGATGGAAAACCTAATCCATCACCTCAAAGGTTTCTGATTAACCCTAAGACAGGATTAGGACCAACTGCACAGAGTAAAACTCTTATACCCTAAAAAAACAATTTTATACTCTTTTTAACCCCTTTTTAGGGGTTTTTTATTAATTAAATATGTTTTTTAATATAAATTGCTTTCTTATGTGTCTCAATAAGTATTCATAATAAGACTGGATAATGATAAGAAATCGTATCATAATACCCTTCTAAAACCCTTCTAATCCTCTCCTAATCCTTATAAAAACTCCACTAAAACCCCTCTAAAACCTTATAAAAACTCCACTAAAACCCTTCTAAAACCTTATAGAAAGGTCACCTCCTTATGCAAGTTTAGCACGTTAGCACAAAGACGCACAGTTTGTCAAGTTGCTCCCCTGCGAAAATGTCAGGAGACCCACAAAAATCTAGTCGAGAACTTATAAATAATGGTTATGAAACTCGTCGAGATCCGTTGATTTCCGTCGAGATTCGTGATATAATATCCAAGTAACCATCAGATCTCGACGAGACTTATGTACGACGATTACGATCTCGACTATACGTTTGGAAACGATTATAATCTCGACGAGGATACGTACTACGAGTATCATGCACAACTCGACGTACAAGAACTCGACGAGGACTATGCACATAATACGCAAGATCTTGACGCACTTGCGTATAGGCATTATGCGTGATACGATCTAGCACACACATATGCACCCATCATGCTAACACATAACAAGCGCCTAGTAAGTATAACACTAGACATCATGTGTTATGATGATTTAGATCTACAAGATCTAAATTGGAGAGATTTGTTACACCTCCATAGTGACGAAGATATTAACATTAACATAAAAGAATTTGAAATGGAGATATAATGTGCCACTTTGATTAGTGTCACATCGTTATATCAATACGAATTCATAGTATTATACTTTTATGATACGAATTCGTATTGGTATCGTAGCAAACTAAAATTATTTTATCGCGGGAGCAGTGACGACGTTTGTCATCATCAGGGCTACCCCGCCCCTCCTTCGGTTGTGCACGTATTGTAAGACCCCCAGACCCCCACTGTGGACACCTTGTGCCAGTTCGTTAGGTGTCCACTAAGTGCCCCACACCCCCTGGATCCGTGGCATCATTACTGCATGACAAACACCTACGACATCATCTGCCCCTCTGCTCCTGAGGAGAACGAAACCACCACGGACCTGGACCGTGCCATGCTGCTTTGCCTGGACCTGTCAGAGGAGTTCGGGTATGCTGAGATCCGTGATGCCTTCGGCAACATCGTCGGAGACTACGGCGACCCTTCCACCTTCCTGGTGTGACAGTCGGGGGAGTGTCCACCATTCTCCCCATTGACCCCATCATCGTCTATTCTATTCTCAAGTCAAACGACCTCACCTCTCATGCGTAAGATCGAAACCCAGATGAATGATGCTATCAGCAACAATGCTGACTGGCAGTCTGCCAACACTCGTGTAGAGTTTGATGCTGATACTAACGAGTCTAAAGTGTATCTGCACGGCAACCACATTGCAGACGTGGGTGATGATTACATCCGTCTATTTGATGGTGGTTGGCAATCTAACACTACCAAGTCCCGTCTCAATGCTATTCTTTCGGAGCATGGAATCCCTGGTGAGGGTGTATTTCAAAAGGACTTCAATTGGTTCATTCGTTTATACAATGGCACTGAGTTCTTCACCACTGAGTTTCGTAATGGCATGAGACTTGGTGCCCTTGCTACAACTGACCTGCTGGTCTGAGTTATACTTAAGGGGGGCACATTGCCTCCCTTTTTTTATACTTTCTTTTTTACCGGAGAGTCTACCTTCATCCTAGCACGCTCCCCCCACCTATCCCGGACCGTGTGCCACTTTTCAGACTGTCCACTCATACCCCGAAACCGTCCGACCCCGTGCTTATAATGATGACATGAAGAAAACACCCGACCTCAATGCCATCATGGCAGACTACACTCAGCAGGTCATCGCTGAGAATCGCCGTCGTCAGGCAATCCGTGATGCTGCCGCTGCTGACCCTCAGGCATGGTTTGCCAAGTGGGAAGCAACCCGACCTCAGGGACAGTGGGGACGCTGGCACATCTCCGACCGTGACTGAGTGCGGCGACCCTGTAGAATACTCTCAACAACCACAAACGACATGACCGCAACCACTTTCAACGGATGGGCAAACTGGGCGACCTGGAACGTTGCCCTCTGGATTCAGAACGATGAGGGTCTGTATGGTGCCGCCAAAGAGTGCCGCACGTATCAGGACCTGGTTTCCATGCTCCGTGAGTGTGGCAGCAAAGAGACCCCAGACGGTTGCCGCTGGGATGACCCCGCAATCGACGGAATCGAAATCAACGACATGATGGCAGACCTGTGACAATCTGACAGGTGGTACACATCCGACAGGGTGCCACCTCAATGCCCTATAATTAAACACATCGGAGGGCAACGGACCCTCCACCACTCTTCCGACTCATGACCCTGACCAACACTCTTGAGATCCTGACCTCCTACGTCATCAAAGAGACCAACCGCTATGTTGCAGAGGAGTTCCGTCTTTATGGTAAGACTCTGCAACAGATCAAAGACGGTGGCATGGAGACTGCAGACTTCACAAAGATCTTCCAATACATTGTGAATGAGGTAATCGAAGCAGGCATTAAGACCCTGGGCATTGATGGCAAACGTGAAGAAGTTGCTGGTTACGATTACATCATCGAAGGGCAACCTGTTGAGTTTAAGTTAATGGGAGGTGCCTCTAAATCCTCCTTTGCTACGGGTAACAAAACCTCCCACTTTGGGGGTGCTAAAACTAACCTTGTGTGGAGCATTAAGTACACTTTCAACGACAATCAGATTGATACTTTCGGCATGGTGCTGATTGACACTAACCTGACCGAATCTAACGTGTGGAATGCATCCTCTGGACGTAAGGATTCGTTCTCTCAACTGCAACTGATTGTGGGTGAGGAAGATTGCATCCTGACGCAAATGGGTATCATCAAACCTGCTGCAAAGTATCTGCAATTCGTTCCTCTCCCCACTGAAATCCTTCTGGGTGAGGGTAACACTGTGCTCTCTGAGTTGCTGGGTTGAGTTATACTTAGGGGGCAGTGATTGCCCCCTATTCGTTATGCTTATGTGTGCGTGATTTGGCAGTTGTTTTATATTTAACGTTTTGTAACGGGGGGCGCGTTAAGCCCCCGTTCATAAAACCCCAACCTCCCCTAAGCTATAAAGTGTTACACTCACCAGATCAATATAAAACTCACAAGTTTTCTATATAAAATCAAGAGACGAAAACATGGAAATGCAAAAAAATCCGGAGGAAAATTTTACGACTGTAGAGGTCGATGCAATTACTGGGGAGTATTATATAACGATACCTGAGTGGGTATTGAGTGAATTTGAGTGGTATGAAGGCACCCAGATAAACATGGAGGTTGAGGGAGACTGTATAGTGATAACCGAAATAAAAGACTGATATTGACTTTGACTAGATAATACTGTATGATACTGAAGTAACGTTACTTACTTATGGCTAAAGGATTTACTGTAAAAGCAAAAGCACCGAGCACACAGGGACGCGAAGCATCTGAGTGGGATTACGACAAGGCACGTGAGATGGTAAAAGGGAAGGCAATTGTCTTCTGTCTACCTGGGAGAGGTGTTTCGTATACGTATCTCAAAAACTTCGTGCAATTGTGTTTTGATTTAGTGCAGGCAGGAGCAAGCATTCAAATTTCGCAAGATTATTCATCGATGGTAAACTTTGCAAGATGCAAATGTTTAGGTGCGAATGTGCTGCGAGGACCTGACCAAATTCCCTGGGACGGGAAGTTAAAGTATGACTATCAGTTATGGATTGATAGTGATATTGTGTTTAATACTGAGAAGTTTTATCAGTTGGTATTGATGGATCAGGACATTGCCAGTGGATGGTATATGACTGAGGACGGACGTACGACGAGTGTTGCACACTGGATGGAGGAAGATGATTTCCGAAACAATGGTGGAGTAATGAATCATGAGACTGGTGAAACGATGTCACGACGTAAGAAGCCATTTACTGTTGACTATGCAGGATTTGGGTGGTTGTTGATTAAGCACGGAGTCTTTGAGCATGAGGAGATGAAGTATCCTTGGTTTGCTCCTAAAATGCAAGTCTTTGAATCTGGGGAAGTTCAGGATATGTGTGGAGAGGATGTAAGTTTCTGTCTGGATGCAAAGGAAGCAGGCTTTGAAATTTGGTGCGACCCTCGTATCAGAGTTGGTCACGAAAAGACAAGGGTAATTTGATACGATGACAGAAAGGTATACAATTCTCCATAACAACAAGGTCTTAGGTGAGAACTTGACGGAGGAGGAATACTTTGATATGATGGAGGACCTGTCGGTAGAGTTTTATCAGACAGGTTTTCCAAGACCACAAGAACTTGAAACTAAGATTACTAAGGAGTATTAATTATGGCTATGCGTAAAGGTGGTGGTTATGTGGAGGGAGCTCCTAAGAAAACTCGTCAAGGAGCGGGATCTCATACCAAGTATGCTGCGTCTTCTCGCAATAAAGCACGGAAGAAGTATCGCGGTCAAGGCAAAGGTTAATATCAGGAGGGGGATGACCCCTCTTTTTTTATGAAAATAAATACGAATAAGGGATAGCAACCCCTCTAAAAGTTCTGATTTTTATAAATCAGGAGCTAAAAATGGGACAATCACCTGTCGATCGTAATAGAGACTATATGAGAGAGATGTGGGGCACGGATCGTCTTGCCTCAGATTATGGTTCGATGCAAAACATTAATGTATATGAGGAGAAGAAGCAATTTCTTCAAGAGATTATGGACTATGAGAAGACACATGACTTAAAAAAACAGTCAGAATTACATGAAAAGATTCGTAATGATGATGATTATGATGATTGGGAGTATGGCACAGAGCCAAATTATGGAAATCCTTGGTCTTGAGCATAAATAAGTCAAGAAAACCTTCTGATCAATGGCAGTCACTCGGATATCAAGAGCATTTAAGGACATTAGTTTGTCTTTTGACCCTCATCCGGTGACAAAAGACCTACCTATTCTTAAAAATGAGAATGCAATTCGTCGTTCTGTAAGAAATTTGGTTGAAACTATCCCTACAGAGAGGTTTTTTCAACCTCTTTTAGGGTCTGATGTAAGAGCAAGTCTCTTTGAGTTTGTTGATTATGGCACGGCGAGTGTAATTCAGGACCAAATTCTTACAACAATCGAAAATTTTGAGCCAAGAGTGGAAAATGTTGAGGTTCAGGTCAATCCACAACCTGATGACAACACATTTGAATGTAATGTTATCTTTGATATCATTGGTCAGGACTTTCCGACTCAAGAATTTACATTTATCTTAGAGGCAACCAGGTAATATGCCTTTTACAAAGTTTACAAACCTAGATTTTGACCAGATAAGAGCACAAATTAAGGATTATCTCAGGGCAAATTCCAATTTTACGGACTTTGACTTTGAGGGATCTAACTTTTCTGTCTTAATCGACACTCTTGCCTATAATACTTACATTACGGCATTCAATTCCAATATGATTGTCAACGAATCCTTCTTGGATTCGGCAACATTGAGGGAAAACGTCGTATCTTTGGCAAGAAATATTGGTTATGTACCTCGGTCCAGGAGCTCCTCTAAGGCAAATATAACACTATCCGTGGTAACAGACACAAGTAGTCCTACACTAACCTTAGAGGAGGGTCTAGTGTGCGTAGGATCCGTTGAAGATAGTAATTACATCTTCTCAATTCCAGAAAGTATTACTACTGTAGTTTCTTCTGGCACTGCAACATTCTCTGGTATTGACATTTACCAGGGCACACTACTTAGAAACAGTTTTGTAGTTGATGGATCCCTCGATCAGAGATTTATTTTAAATAATTCCTTCATTGATACTGCTACAATCGTTGTAAAAGTTGATGAAAAGGAATATTCACGTGTTGATAATATTATTAACCTAAATTCTGACTCTGAAATCTATCTTCTTCAGGAAGTTCAGGATGAAAAATATGAATTATTATTTGGTGATGGTTATTTTGGTAAGAAATTGACCAATGGCGCAGTCGTTACGGTCACTTATATCGTTACTGACGGTGTTGAAGGTAATGGAGCATCTGATTTTGCCTTCTCTGGACGTTTAGTTGGTTCTTTAGATCAAATTGTAGGTCCAACATCAGTCACTGTAACAACAAATACTGCATCATCTAATGGTGGAGATATTGAAAGTATTGAATCTATCAAGTATTTTGCACCAAGACTATATTCATCTCAGTATAGAGCAGTAACTGCCCGTGATTATGAGGCAATTATTCAATCAATCTATCCAAATACTGAATCAGTATCTGTAGTTGGTGGTGAGGAATTAGATCCTCCACAATTTGGCAATGTAATTATTAGTATCAAACCAAAGAATGGTGATTTTGTTTCTGACTTTGACAAGGAAACAATACTTTCTAAATTAAAGAATTATTCATTGTCTGGCATCAATCAACAAATCATCGACCTTAAGGTTCTTTATGTTGAAGTTGACTCTGCAGTATACTATAACCCATCTCAGGCATCAACTCCAAATGATTTGAAGACATCAATTACAAATACATTGAATACATTCTCATCTTCAAATATTAATAAGTTTGGTGGCAGATTTAAGTATAGTAAGTTGTGTCAAACAATTGATAACGTTGATAATGCAATTACATCAAATATTACAAGAGTTATTCTTAGAAGAAATCTAAGAGCAGCAATTAATGAGTCTGCTCAGTATGAATTATGTTATGGAAATGCATTCCGTTATGTAAAAGAAGGATTTAATATTAAGAGCACTGGTTTCACTCTTTCCGGTAGAACTGGAACATTCTACATCACAGATACTCCTGGCGAAGATGGAATGGGTGTGCTGAGCATAGTAAGAGAACCTGTTGGTGCTGATAAGTATTTTGTTGAAATACAATCTGCAGGAACAGTTGATTATGTAAAAGGTGAGATTAAACTCAATACAATTAATATAACATCTACAGAAAAAGAAAATAACGTTATTGAGATTCAGGCATATCCAGAGTCAAATGATGTTATTGGACTGAAGGACCTTTATCTTAGTTTCTCAGTTGCTGATAGCAAGATAAATATGATAAAGGATACTATTACTTCTGGTGAACAGATATCCGGAGTCGGATATAAGACTACTTCTAGCTACTTAAACGGAGAACTAAAGAGGGTATAAGATGATAAAAACTGGATTTGAGACGAGGGTAAAAGTTCAACAAATTATTGAGAACCAATTACCAGAGTTTTTACGTTCTGAAAGTCCTAAATCGATAGATTTTTTAAAGCAATATTACATATCTCAAGAGTATCAGAGTGGACCTGCTGACCTTGCCAATAACTTAGATCAGTATCTTAAGATTGACAACCTTACCCCTGAAGTAATTAGTGGTGATATTACTCTTTCTGCCGATATTAATGATGAAGAAACTACAATAACAGTAAGTTCTACTAAAGGTTTTCCTGCAGAGTATGGTCTTTTTCAGATTGATGATGAGATTTTCACTTACACTAGCAAAACTCCATCAAGTTTTATTGGATGTGTAAGAGGATTTAGTGCTGTAACTTCCTATAAAACGGACTTAAATCCAGAAGAATTAATTTTCAGCACATCAAAAGCAGCATCACATACTGCTGGAGCAGATGTAAAAAATCTTAGTGCTGAATTTTTAAAAGAGTTTTATAAAAAATTAAAATATACATACACACCTGGATTAGAAAATGTAGAATTTGTATCTGATTTAGATGTCAATAACTTCATCAAGGAAGCAAAGAGTTTATATGAATCAAAAGGAACTGAAGAATCTTTCAAAATTCTTTTCAATGTTCTTTATGGTATAACTCCAGAAATTGTTGACTTAGAAGATTATCTAATAAAGCCATCTTCAGCAAGATATTTAAGAAGAGAAAATATAGCAGTTGAAGTTATTTCTGGAGACCCAAGCAAGTTAAAGGGTCAGACAATTAGAAAATCTTCAGATTCAGAAACATTTGCTTCTGTTTCTGAAGTAGAAATATTTTCAAATGTAGGTGTTAGCACATATTATGGACTTTCATTGTTCGTTGGATATGACGACACTGATAGTAATCAAGGATCATTTGCAGTTCAACCAAAAGTAACTGCGATTAATTCTGTAAGTATAGGTGCATCTGTAATTACAGTAGATTCTACAATAGGATTTCCAAATTCTGGCACATTAATTTTTGGAAGCGATAAGATTAATTACACTTCTAAGACTGTAAATCAATTCTTAGATTGTACAGGTGTTGTTACAGAAATACCAATTAAAGGTGAGTTGCGTATTGACGAATCTTTCTATGGATATGAAGATGGAGATATTAACAAAAGGGTTGATGTACGTATAACCGGAGTATTATCTAATTTTAAAGGTACTAGTGATATTAAATTATTATCTACTGATCAAAAAATATATTTTAAAAATGTAGGTGAAAAGATTTTAAATCCAGAGTCTGATAAAACTTATAAAGAAATTTTTGCTAATTCTTGGACATATAATACTAGCCCAAGATATGCTGTAGATTACTACAATCCAAGTGATCTTAGATTCTTCTTGAAAGATTCTATTGTCAATGATATTACTTTAAGTGTTGGCGACACAGTACAAATTTTAGATGAAATATCCGAAACCACTTACAGTGAAAATGCAACTATTGATGCAATATTTAATGATTATGTAGTTTTAAGCAATGTTGGTTTTACCACAGAACATTTAAATAAAAATCTTTCTATTCGTAGAAATTTAAAAACTGCTAAAAGTTCTGCAACACCTATTAAGTATGGAAATGATGTTTTAGTTAGTGATGTTCAAAATCTCTACAATGAGAATAATGAATATTTCTATGTGGCATCAAATTCTTTGCCGTCATATGAGATTCAAGAGAGTGTAAAAAAATCTTCGATATCCACTGCAAATTCAACTACACTACAAGGATATAATTCTTCTACAGATAGGTATTCCATCATTTCGTTCGATAGCAGTGTAGAATTTTTAACTGGTGATAGAATATATTATAAACCAAGTAATGTTTCACTTATAGGACTTGAAGAGGGTGATTATTATGTAAAAGTTCTCTCTCCAAATAATAAAATAAAATTATATAAATCAAGATCATTAATTCTAAATGATAATTATGTTGAGTTTACTTTTAATAGTCAGGTTGTAGGATCTCACAATTTTATCTTATATTCCCAAAAAGATGAATTAATAAGTCCCCAAAAGATTCTTAAAAAGATACCTAACAAGAAAAATATCAAAATTGGCACCAAAGAAAATACTACTCCAGGTTCTACAGGTATTTTTGCAAATGGTGTTGAGTTAATAAACTATAAGTCTAGAGATAAAGTTTATTATGGACCTATTAAGGACATTACAGTATTCAATAGTGGTAGTGGATATGATGTAGTTAATCCACCTGATATATCAATAACATCTCCTTCTGTAGGAACTACGGCACTTTCTTATTCAAATTTAAGTGGCACATTAAAAGAAGTTATTGTAGATCCTCAAGACTTTGATGTCAATGAGGTTATATCAGCATCCTTAACAGGAGGAAATGGTAATGGAGCAGTTTTAAAACCAGTAGTAGAAAAGAGATATCGTGAAGTTGATTTCGATTCTAGATTAAATTATTTGGGTGGAGGTCTTGATGTTGAGTCAGAAACTTTAACCTTCTCATCTAATCATAATTTCTATAATGGACAACCTATTGTCTATAATAGAAACGGTAATACTGCTATTGGTGTGGGAACTTATGGAGCTCTCACATCAAATGAATTATCTACTGGCACATTATCTAATGGGTCAATTTATTATGCAGAAGTTGTTAATGACCAAACCATTAAACTTTATTATAGTTTGTCAGACTACAATAGTGGAATTAACACAGTTGGATTTACTACAGCAGGACCTAATGGTGCAGTTGCCTCAGGAATTCATAAGTTTAGAACATATGAAGGTAAGAATACCCTTAGATCCATTGTAGTGCTAAATCCTGGAAGCAATTATCAAAATAGAAAAATAATTGTAAAACCGGAGTCTATCTCTACAGCAAATGACACCATAACCTTTAAAAATCATGGATTTTCTGATGGTGATATCATAAACTACTCAACAACTGGAAGTGTAGTATCAGGATTATCTACAGATTTTAGTTACTATGTTATAAAGACTGATGACGATACTTTTAGAGTTGCAAGTGCTGGTGTTGGTGCAACCATATCATCAAATTATATTACAAAAAATTATGTAAACTTATCAAGTATTGGATCAGGATATCATACTTTTAATTATCCAAAAATTGAGGTAAATCTTAACGTAGTTTATGATGAAAATGTTGGTGTTAGAACTATTACAACAACTCCAGTTATTACTGGTGAAATAACTGATATTCATCTCTATGAGGAAGGTAGTGGCTACGGCACAGAAATCATCAATTTCCACAAAAAACCAGATATCATCATATCTTCTGGAAACGGAGCAGAAATTTCTCCTATTATCAGCAATGGTAGAATTTTAGACATCAATTTATTAGTTGGTGGTAGTGGATATTCATCAGCACCAGAATTAATTGTTAACGGTAGTGGTGTAGGTGCTAAGCTGAGGGCAGTTGTTTCTGGTGGATCAATAACTGATGTAATCGTAATTAATCCTGGTGCCAATTATGATTCGAATACCACTATTAGTGTAGTTGCAAGAGGATCTGGATGTTATGCGGAAGCAAATGTTAGAGATTTAACTATTGATTATCATTCAAGATTTGGTGAAGAGATTATAATAGAAAACAAGAATAATAATCAAGGTTTAGAGTATGGAATTTTAAGTTATGGATCTAATATCAGAGACAAGTTTTCTGATAATGGATCAAATCACTCCCCAATTATTGGTTGGGCTTATGATGGAAATCCAATATATGGTGCTTATGGTTATTCCAATCCTTTAAGTAATAGTTCCAGTCTAAAAGTTATGGAGAGTGGTTATACGACAGCATCAGTAACTGATAGACCTTCTTCTATTGTTTCTGGTTTGTTTGTTGAAGATTATGAATTTGTTGGAGGAAAAGACCTTGACGAATATAATGGAAGATATTGTGTAACACCAGAATTCCCTAATGGTGTCTATGCATATTTTGCCTCATTAAATACGACAACTTTATCTCCATCATTCCCATATTTTATCGGTAACAGTTTTAAGTCTCTTCCTGTTAAACAGACAATAAATCAAGATTTTGATTTCAACAATTCAAATCTTATAAGAAATACTTTCCCATATAAAGTTTCTGAAAATAATTCCAGTAATGATTTTATTGGAACGCCAGATAATTTAATAAAATTAAAGTCAAATGTAGATTCTATTATTGAGGGAGATGTAAATGATTTAGAAGTAACTGCATCTGGTGATAATTATGCCGTTGGGGATAAAGTAGTATTTGATAATTCCAATACTAGTGGAGGAGGTCTTTCTGTCCAAGTTAAGACTCTTAGTGGCAAAACTATAACAAGTGTAGTAACTACTGCTGATACATATCAGTCAGCAAAGGTTATTTGGGAAGACAAAAATACGGTTTCCTTATACATTGATGAAGTCAATCAAGTAAATGACCAAGATAGTATAGTAGTATCAAATACTTCATCTTTTGTCAATGGGTTGTCGGATAGTCATATTGCCAATGTTTCTAATGAAAGTGTTTATCTAATAAAAGAAGTCCCAAGTAATGCTGTATCTGGTGTTGTAACCGACATTTATATTTCTAGAATACCATCTACACTATCAGTAGGGTCTTCACTTTCGATAGGTGATGAGGTTTTATCAGTCATCAATATTTTCCCAGATAATAGTGTTGTAAGAACTTTAAGAGGAATTAGTGCAACGGCACATTCGCAATCTGATGAAGTAAGTATTCTAACAGGAAAGATTATCTTAAATCTAAGCACACCATATTTTGAATCTAAGTTAAATGATAAACTTTATTTCAATCCATTACAGTCGGTTGGATTTGGAACTCAAACTGGAATTTCATCAAGTTTAAATTATGAAATTGGTGATATAACAAAAGTTATTTCTATACCGACACAAAGCATTTATGCACCAAATCATAACTTTAAAACATCGCAGAGTGTAGTATTTACTTCATCTGGTAATCCAATTAAAGTTTCTACAACTGGTACTGGTGGTGTATTTGATTTACCACAAACATTATATGTGATTAATAAGTCTAAGGACTATATTGGTCTAACAACGACTGTTGGACTAACAACAAGCACTGAGGGATTATATTTCAGATCATTCACTGCTAATGGTGATGATACTGATTACCAATATTCACTTGAATCTAACTTTACACAGGTAACTGCAAAGGTTGAAGAGATAAAATCTGAAGTAACTACTTTAACAAATCATTTACTGCAAGATGGTGATAAGGTTAACTTAACGGTAATACCGAATCAAACTACTGGAATTGGAACTTATTCTGAAGTAACAGTTAAGTATAATTCGCAATATAATAAACTACTCATAAATCCGATTAGTTTTGAATCTGGTGCAGTTGACGATACAAATAATACCATATCTCTACCTTCTCACGGATTAATTACCGGAGATAAAATATTCTACGATTCATCAAGCACACTAATTTCTGGATTAGAAACGGGGTCATACTACATTAATAGAATTGATGATGATACCGTTAATATTTGTCAGACATATTATGATGCATTATCTTCACCACCATCTGTAATCGACTTTACTTCTACTGGAGGTACTGGACAATCATTGTCTCAAATCAATCCATTATTTAATATTATTCGTAATAATAATTTACTTGTTAATTTAGAGGATTCATCATTGTCTGGATATGATTTCAAAATTTACACCGATGAAAATTTCTATAATGAATTTGTTTCCGTTGGGTCTTCCACATCATTCAATGTAATAAAATCTGGAACACCTGGATCCTCTGGTGCTTCATTAACATTGAATTATGGTAGTGATTTACCAAACATACTCTATTATAACTTAGAAAACTCTGGCAATTCTATTATTAATGATAAAGATGTAAATGGAGCATCTAAAATATTATTCAATGATAGTGAATATAATGGTGAATATGTAATATCAGATACTGGAAACACCACATTTAAGATATCATTAAAATCTTATCCAGAAAGTTTATCATATAATCAAAGTAATACTAATACATTGAAGTATTCCACATCTTCCACAAATGCAAGAGGTGGAGTTGATTCCATAAAAATCAATTCAAAGGGATTTAATTATGATACATTGCCAGAATTTGCAAGTATTACTTCTTCTTCTGGTCTTGGTGCCGAAATTAAACCAAAATCGGATAATATCGGAAAATTAAATCAACTTACCATAGAAAATTCTGGATATAATTTCTCAGCCGATAAAACTTTAAATCCAGAAGCATTTATTTCACCGACAATTGAGTTAAGTAACAACAATACAATTAGTCAAATTGAAATTACTTTTGGTGGATATTATTACCAATCACCTCCAGATTTAGTTGTAGTAAATCCATCTACTGGAGATGTATATAATACAGGTATTCTAGAAGCTAGAATTCAAGGATCATCGATTAGTGAGATAGAAATATTGAATGTCCCCAAAGGATTATCCGATGAGGTTAGTAAGGTTTATGCAATTAATAATGATAATGGTGTTGGAATAGAAGAATGCACGGACTCAACCCCAGGTAATTTAACACTTATTTTATCAACACCAATATTAGGATTTGCAACTGATCCGTTTAAAATTGGTGACAAAGTATTTTTGGAAAATTTATTAGTAGATGAATCTATTAGTGGAGATGGATTCAACTCATCCGACCACAAATATAATCTATTCCCAGTTTTAAGTTATACAAATTCAAATCCAGCAGAATTAATTTTAGACATTTCAGATTATACTACAAATCCAGGAACAGCTCTAGTTGCTCAAAACTCTTATGCAACAGTAGTTAATTCGTCTAATTATCCAGTATTTACAGTAAAACAAACTTCAGTAGACTTTATTATTGATGAAATTCTATTAGTTTCAAATGGTGGCAATTATGTAGAAACTGACCTAATAGTATCTGAAAATACTAAAGATAGTGTAAAAATTTATGGAAACTATCTCTTGAAAAAAGGTGATGTTATTTTAGGAAAAAATTCTGGAAGTTTGGCAACAATTGAAAATATTACCTACAATAATGGAATTTTTGAAATTGATTATTCAAGTAAGAAAAATTTAGGATGGTCTAATGATACTGGCAAACTAAACACAGATTATCAGGTCACATCTGATAATGATTATTACCAAAATCTTTCATATTCAATAAAGAGTGAAAAAGAATATGAAGATATTGTAAATCCAGTAAATCGTCTACTTCACACCAGTGGATTGAAGAATTTTGCAGATACACAGATTATTAGTACCCCTCTCGTTGGATTAAGCACTAGTAATGTGGCTTCAGATTCTTCAAGTGGATCTATATTAGACATTTTTAGTGCTAGAAATGTGGAAACTATTAATAATTTTGATTTTGCACTTGATGTAGACTCATTTGAAGGAAAAACGAGACTTATACAATTCCAAAATAGAACATTATCAAGTTATACTGATTGTATATCAAATAGAGTATTACCCATTGACAATATTAACGAAGAGTTTTCTAACTCTGATGGAGATACATTATTGTATAAAGACATTATAAGTTATAATATTTTGGGTGGATATAATAAGTTTTTAGTACAGATTAAATCTATTGTTGGAACAGAATTGCAATCCTCAGAAGTTATATCATTACCATCCAAATCTAGTGATAGTGGTATAATCTTTGCAGAAAGAGGATCATTGTATAACACATCGACTGAAGTTGGTGAATTGGTAGGATTATATAACGAAATTACTAAAAAAGCAGTATTAAGATTTATACCTAGCAATCCTTTTGATACAAACTACGATATTAAAGTTTTAAGAAATAACTATTTAATTACTGAGGCTGGTATTGGTACACAATCTGTCGGTTTTATCAATTTAATAGGATCTAACGCAATAGTATCATCTGGTTCTTCTGAAACATTGTTTAGTGGAGATACTTCAACAGTATTATCCTTACTTGTTAATGCAGAGATTAAAAATCAATCTACTGAAGAAGTTAATTATCTTGAAGTTTATTTAAATCATAACGGCACTGATACTTACATTTCAGAATATTATTTTGATAATGAATTTGATACTTATTTAAATTCAAATCTTATTGGATATTTTAGTGCAAACATAGACAGTGGAGTGTTAACATTAACTTATAATAATGAAGATAATAACTCAGTTCTTGTAAGAACAAAGATTATTGAATTTGGTCCAACATCTCTCGGTATAGGCACGTATATATTTAAATCTGATGGGCAACCAGACTCCTCAGTAAAAACTGCAAGATTGGAAAGCAACTATCAATCCTTCACTGGAATTTCAACAGTATTGTCAGTTTTAAAAGATGATGTTAGCACTATTAAATCGTATATAAGAGTTGGATATGGACAAACAACTGCACTACATCAATTATTAGTTATCAATTCAAATAACGATACACAAATTACACAATATCCATTCTTATCCGAGTCAGTTTCTACAGGAATTGGAACATTTGGGTCGGAAATAGATGGATCCAATTTAGTCGTTAAATTCTATCCAGATGCTGGAGTAACAGGAATTGTCACTACACAATCTTATAGTGAATTGGTCCAAATTGAAACTGATTCTACAAATACTCCTAATGATCTCACTTACGGTACTATTTTAGAATCCTTCACATTATCAAATTATTTTGGAAGAAATAATTCTGACCTAGAATTATTCGATCTTAGTACTAATGGAATTCCAATTTTCCAAAAAACATTTAATCCAGCAACAACATTAAATATTGGCACTGGATTGTTTACAGTAGCAAATCACTTCTTCTCAACGGGTGAAAGACTTGAATATGTTTCTGCATCATCTTTTGACGGTGAGCCATTTAGTGATATTCAAGTATATGGTGCAGGAAATCTTCCAAATGAGGTGTATGCTATCAGGGTCAATGATGCACAATTCAAGTTGGCAAGTAGTGAAGCAGACGCTAATGCTGGTATAGCTTTAACTTACAGCTCCGTTGGTGATGGAAATGCTCACACTCTTGAAATGTATAAGAGAATGGAAAAAACAATCATTACGGTTGATGATGTAATACAAAGCCCAATTGCATTCACAAATTCATCTTCAGTATTAGTTGATAACGGTGGATCTATTGGAAGTGCATCATCATTCTTTGCTTTGACTGGAATCTCATCAATATTTACTGGAGATTTGCTTAAAATAGATGATGAATATGCACAAGTAATATCAGTTGGTATTGCTACAACTTCTGTTGGACCCATAACAGAAAGTGGCAACTTTAATGTTGTCGAAGTTTCTAGGGGTGCGGCTGGATCTTCAGCAGCATCACATACTGATGGAACCGTCGCATACATTTATTCAGGTTCATTTAATATTGTAAACAATAAAATCTTCTTCTTAGAAGCACCAAGAGGATCTGTCGATGATGGATTTAATGAGAGTAATTTACCCACACCAAAATCATCTTTTGGTGGAAGAGTATTTTTAAGAAATGATTATACCACAAACAAAATTTATGATGACATTTCTAAACAGTTTACTGGTATTGGGGCAACATATACTGTTACTGTTGGTGGAGCAAATACTACGGGTATTGAAACTGGCAGTGGAATACTGTTAGTTAATGATATATTCCAAACTCCAACAACAGAAAACAACTCTGGAAATAACTATAAATTTATCGAAAGTGTAGGTGTAACAAGTGTACAGTATAGTGGAATTACCACATTAGTTGGTGGTGATTTATTCATATCTGATTATGATGTAAACCAAAACCAACTTCCAAGAGGTGGAATCATTGTTTCACTCGGATCAACACCAGGTCTTGGTTATGCACCTTTAGTTGGTGCCTCCGTAACGGCAGTAATCAATAGTGGTGTAATTCAAAATAGCATTGGTATTGGCACTACAGATAATACTGGATCTGGATACAACAATATCATATCCATCGGAGTGACTGCTTATGACCCTCAAGGTACTGGTAGTGGTGCAATAATAACGGCAACTCCTGGTGTTGGTGGGTCACTAAGTTTCAATGTTTCTAATGGTGGTAGTGGATACTCTAATGAAACACAGATACAAGTATCTACACCATCTTATGAAAATCTTGAAGTAATTGGTGTTTCTAGAAGGGACATTGGACCTACAACTGAAACAGGAACTGGTTTACTGGTTTCTTTAGAAGTTGGTGCTTCAACAAGAACTGGAATTGGGTCTACTTTATTCGAAGTAACAAATTTTAAAATTTCAAGACCTGGTTATGGATTTAGACCTGGTGATGTAATTACACCCGTTGGATTAGTTACTGATGGATATTTACCATCCGTTGTTGAGCAATTCCAATTAAGAGTTATTGATACATTTAACGATTCCTTCTCTGCGTGGCAGTTTGGAGAATTAGATTACATAGATTCTGTAAAGAATTTGCAAAATGGAAGCACAACTAGATTCCCACTATATTATAATACACAATTATTGAGTTTTGAAACATCTAATCCTAATATTGATTTGAGTCAACTTCTGTTGATATTCGTAAACGGTGTATTGCAAGAACCAGGAAAAGCATATACTTTTGATGGTGGCACTTCTATTAGATTTACAGAGGCTCCAGAAGAAGATGACAATGTAGCAATATTCTTCTATAGAGGAACACGCGGTGAAGATAGTGATTTAGTTGAAATTAATGCTTCTATAGAAGTGGGTGATATCTTGAAAATTAATAAGGATAATACAAATTCCTTAACTGTTTCTCAAGAGGAAAGAAGTATTTTTGATATTACTGCTTCCAATGAAGTCAAAACAAATATTTACACTGGAGATGGTATTGATGAAGTAAATTATAAACCAACAGATTGGTCAAAACAAAAAAATGATATTTTTGTTGAGGGACAGTTTATTTACAAGACAAGAGATTCCATTGAATCTCAAATATATCCTACCGCAAGAATTATTGGTGATGTATCTGATACTGATACTGGAATATTTGTAGATGATGCACAATTCTTTAACTATGAAGAAAATGAATCATCAGTTGTTATTGATAATGTAGATGGTCTTATTGTTATTGAGTCAAATCCTGTAGCAGCAGAAATAACTGCAAATGTTTCTATTGCAGGTACTATTAGCTCTTTAACGATAGTTGATGGTGGGTCTGGATATACTGGATCTTCTGTTTCATTGTCTATTGCAGCACCATCAACTATAGGTGTTGGTATTGGCACAACAGCAACAGCAACAGCATCTATTACTGCTGGTAGTATCACTTCAGTAACCATTACAAATCCAGGACTTGGTTACACGCAATCAAATTCACCACAAGTTCTTGCACCAACTGAAAATGTAATCTATGAGAATGTCACTAACATTTCTAATGTAACAGGGTCTTCTGGAATTGTGACTGGAATTATTCCTACTGCAGGAGTTGGTGTCCCATCAGGATTACAATTCTTCTTGAATAGTGATACTACTTCAGCATACACTAACCTTATAGTTGGATATCCAATTTATATCAGTCAAACCAGAGTTGGATCTGGTATAACTTCTATTGATGATAGTGATTCTGCGGTTATTGGAATTGGCACTAGCTATGTTGACAATGTTTATATAATCAAATCTAAAACCGATTTGGGTGATGGAAATGCAAATATTGTTGTCAATATTGATTCTGGAAGTAATACTAGTGGAGTAACAACATCTGGAACTGTTACAAGTCCTGTTGGAAGATTCTCGTGGGGAAGATTGTTTGGTTTAACTAGATCATCTTCACCAATATCTATTGGTGTAACTGGATTGACTGTTGATTCCGGACTATCAACATTCCCAACAATTCAAAGAAGAGGATTTGGATTGAGAAGTAATGGTAGTTTGAGAAAGAGATTATCGTAATTTGATAATGAGTTATAAATATAGAAAAAAGCTATTAAGATGGCGGCAATTGTAACAAATCAGTTTAGAATATTAAACGCTGAAAATTTTATAAACTCGGTAACTGATACTTCCAATTCATATTACGTTTTTGTAGGACTTTCAAATCCAAAAAGTCCAAGTGCTTCTCCCCAAAGAAGTACTGATTGGGATACTGATACACCCAACCCAACAGATAGTTTTGACTATCTAAATTTTGTTGGTGATGTGATGATGTATGGTAAGAGAGTAACCTCAGAAAATGCTAGAAGGGTAGTTAGAAAAGTTGAGTGGAAACAAGATGAAGTATATGAAATGTATCGTCATGATTATGATATAAGTAATCCTGCACCAACAACAGGTGCATTAAACCTTTACGATGCAAAATATTACGTAGTCAATAGTGAATACAAAGTATACATTTGTATCGATAACGGTGCTTCTAGTGTAAATCCAACAGGAAATGAATCTGTAGATGAACCAACATTTACAGATTTAGAGCCCTCAAAAGCAGGTCTTAGTGGTGATGGATATATTTGGAAGTATTTGTTTACAATATCCCCAAGTGACATTGTGAAATTTGATTCTATCGAGTATATAACTTTACCAAATGATTGGTCAACAACTACCAATGCTCAGATTAAAGCAGTTAGAGATAATGGAAATTCAGATGTAAATTTAAATCAAATAAAAAAAGTTTATATTGAAAATCCTGGGTCTGGATACAGTGCTGGACAATATACTCTAAATGTTGTTGGTGATGGCTCTGGAGCAAAAGTCAGTGTCACTGTTGATAATGATAACACTATAAGTAATGTTACTGTTGTTTCTGGTGGAAGTGGATACACTTATGGAATGGTGGATTTGGATTCAATTTCTTCTAGTGTTGATGTAAAGGCAAATTTGATTCCCATTATTCCACCATCAAAAGGTCATGGATATGACATTTATAAAGAGTTAGGTGCGGATAAAATTTTAATGTACACTAGATTTGACGATTCAACAAAAGATTTCCCACTTAATTCAAACTTTGGACAAATAGGGATTATAAAAAATCCAACAGTAGTTGACTCAACATCATTATATTCCCAAAATACTTTCTCATCATTAGGATCTATTAAATTTGATAATGCTACGACAGAAACATTATCTGTTGGAAATGTTATAGAGCAAGAGGTGACCAATAACTCTGGTAGTGTTATTGGAAAAGCAAAAGCTTATGTAGCATCATTTGATAGTGAAACTAAGATTGTCAAGTATTTTCATGATAGGTCTCTTTTCTTAAATCAAGTATCATATGATACTGAAGATTATGTTGGTGTCAGTTCTGAAGGTCAACTTTATGAATTTCAATCATCAACAAAACCAATCAACGGACCAAGTTTTAGTCAACAAGTAAGTGTAGCATTTACTGGCAGTACACTTACACTGGGAAGTAAAACCATTTCTCTTGGTTCAGAATTTGTAAGTGGTTTATCATCACCTGAGATAAATAAAGGGTCAGGGGATGTAATTTATCTTGATAACCGCCCAGAGATTTCAAGAAATTCTAGACAAAAAGAAGACGTTAAAATTATCCTGGAATTCTAAAAAATGCCACAGAAAACAAATCTCAATATAAATCCTTATTATGATGATTTTGATAAGGACGATAATTTCTATAGGGTTTTATTTAAACCAGGATTTCCTGTACAGGCAAGGGAATTAACGACTTTACAATCAATTCTACAAAATCAAGTAGAATCATTTGGTAGTCATATTTTCAAAGAGGGATCGATGGTGATTCCTGGAAATATATCTTATGATAATGAATATTATTCTGTAAAAATTAATGACCAACATCTTGGCATTGATGTTGAAGTTTATGCTAGTCAATTAGTAGGGAAAAAGATAAGGGGACAAACCACAGGAATTGTTGCCAAAGTAGACAAATATTTGGCAGCATCAACTGCTGATGAGACCACAAATCTTACACTGTTTGTAAAGTATTTAAGGTCTGGAGACAATAATGAAATTTCATATTTTGATAATGGTGAGACATTAATCACTGAAGAAACTTTTACTTATGGTAATACAACTGTAACTGCAGGAAGCACGGTTGCATCACTATTATCTTCAGATGCTTGTTCAAGAGGATCATCAGTATCTATTGGTGAAGGTGTATATTTCATAAGAGGAACTTTTGTAAACGTATCTTCTGACACAATAGTATTAGACCCATATTCAGATATACCATCATATAGGGTTGGATTAACAATTGTAGAGAAAGTTATTTCTGCAAAAGACGATAATTCTCTTTACGATAATGCGAAAGGATTCTCAAATTATTCTGCCCCTGGAGCAGACAGATTAAGAATAACTACATCTCTATCTAAAAAAAGTCTAACTGATTTTGACGATAAGTCATTTGTAGAGCTTTTAAAGGTTGATGGCGGTGTTGTTAAAAAGTTACAAGATACATCCGTCTATAATATAATCAAGGATTACATTGCTAAGAGAACATATGATGAATCTGGAAACTATTCATTAGATGATTTCATTGTTGATGTAGATAATTCTTTAAATGATGGATTATCTAATGGTGGAGTATATTCATCTGAACAAAAGACTGATGAAGGAAATAATCCCTCAGATGATTTACTATCCGTCAAAGTGTCGGCTGGACGAGCATATGTAAAGGGTTATGATGTTAACTCAGTTTCTACAACTATTTTAGATGTAGATAAGCCAAGAGAAACTAAAAATGTATCATCATCTCTTGTACCATTTGAATTTGGCACCTTACTTAAGGTAAACAATGTTTTCGGAACTCCATATATTGGTGTCAATGTCAATTCAAATACACCAATAGAACTTTACAGTCGAAGAAGAAATTCCACTACTAGTGGGACTGGTGTAAAAATTGGAGATGCTCGGGTATATAGTTTTAGTGTATCCGATGCACCATATTCCGGAGCATCTACCGATTGGGACCTTTATATGTTTGACATTCAAACATATACTTTCTTGACAGTAAACAAGTCTTTAACAGCATCTGAGTGCCCAGCAACTTCGTTTATAAGGGGTGTTAGTAGTGGAGCAACTGGATATGTAGTTAATGCTGCTTCTGGGACCGAATTAACACTCACTCAAGTGTCAGGTGTATTCTCTCAGGGAGAACAAATTTTAATCAATGAAACCACGTTGGTTTCTAGGTCTGTAGCATCTACAAAATCTTATGGAATTGAAGATGTTAAGTCAGTTTATCAAGACGCATCATCATATTCCGGAATTACTGTAGATTTTGTTGCAGATACTGTTTTACAAAAATCTTTGCCTAAAAACTTCAGTATTACCGATACAATTACTATTGACAATTCTGGTAATGTAACTTCCCCAGGAAATAATTTTGTCGGTATCAAAACAGATACTATTATTAGATATCAACTTTCAGGTCTAAGCACAGAAACATACAACAGAGTTAGTTCTGTTAGTGCAGATGGTCTCACTATGACACTTGCGAATGACATTCCAAATGTATCTGATGTTTGTGATGGTGGTTATCCTAGTACTACACAAAAAGTAACTTTTTCCCTTGGAACACCATTAGCAAGAGAAATCGGAGGTCTTTATTCAAAGATACAGTCGGACAATGTTTCTTCAGTAAATCTTTCTAATTCTAATTTAACAGTATCTAAGCAACTTAGTGGTTATAATGCTACTGGAGGAAGCATAACAATTCCAATTAGTGATGTTGGTATTACCAGTGCATTTTTTGAAAGTTTTGATGCAGAAAGATATGGTGTTTTTTACAATGATGGCACTGTAGAAACACTAACTTCTGACCAATTTACTCTTGATTCCGGTGGAGGTAACATTACCATTAATGGATTGACTTCTGGAACTACAAATACTGTTGTAAATGTAACCGTTAGAAAAAATGGTATTCAAAATAAGCAAAAAGAATATGTAAGAAGTGAAAAATTAGTTATATCGAATACTTCATCTGGAATATCTACAAATATTAGTGGATTGTCAACAAACTCATATTATGGATTGCGTGTAGAAGATAGAGAAATATCTTTGAATTTGCCAGATGTTGTAAAAGTTATCGCAATACACGAATCTTATAATTCAAGTTTACCAACTTTAGATTCTCTCAAATTCCCATCTGGTCTTTCTTTAAACACCAATTCTATTTTAGGTGAAAAAATAAAAGGTAAGACAAGTGGTGCTATAGCACAAATTGTAACTAGAGTTTCTTCTACTGATGTTGAGTTTGTGTATTTAAATACGAATAAATTCAGAGTAGGTGAAGTAGTTGACTTTGAAGAGTCTGATATATCTTCAACTATTCAATCAATTGCGTTGGGAAATTATCAAGATATTACCAACAAGTTTGATTTGGATAAGGGGCAGAGAAGTCAATACTACGATTACTCACGAATTGTTAGAAAGAATAATTCCTACATTCCAAATCATAAACTTCGTGTAATATTTGATTACTATAGAGTTCCTTCCGATGATGATGGTGATATTTACACCGTAAATTCATATGACTCTGAAAGATTTGGTGCAGATATACCACACATCTCAAATACAGTTAGAGCTTCTGATACTTTAGATTTCAGACCAAGAGTAGCAAAGTTCACCTCTTCTGTATCATCACCATTTGCATTTGCAAGTAGAGACTTTTCTACTGCTGGTATAAACCCATCACTAGTAGTATCTCCAGCAGAAAGCTCATTGATTGGATATGATTTTTATCTTCCAAGAATAGATAAAGTTGTCCTCAATAAAGAGGGTAACTTCAGTGTCATTAAAGGTGTATCTTCTGTAAGTCCTAAACCACCAGTAGATACAGATGATGTAATGAATATTGCAACTATTGAATATCCTGCATATCTTTACAATCCAGATGATGCAAATATAACATTGGTTGACAATAGAAGATACACTATGAGAGATATTGGTGATATTGAAGATCGTGTATCTAATTTAGAAACTTTAACTACTCTTTCTCTCCTAGAAGTTGATACTAAAACACTTCAAGTCAGAGATGCTGATGGGTTTGATAGATTTAAGTCCGGTTTCTTTGTAGATGATTTTAGAGATGAAAATAGATGTGATAGATCTTTATCAAAATGTGATTTTGATATTGAAAATGGTTTCTTGCAATCTTCTTCAGATGTGCAATCAATTAAACTAGAAACTGCATTAGCATCTGATGGTGTAAATTTATTAGATTCCAATGTCCAAAAAAGTGGTGATGTAATCACTCTGAAGTATCAATCTGAAAAGTGGATTTCTCAAGAATTTGCATCTAGAGTCGTAAACGTTAATGAATTTAATGTTGTTGAGTATACTGGAAATATTAGTTTGAGACCATCCAAGGACACTTGGGTAAGAAATGTCTATGTTGATGGTGGATCTAGAACTGTCACAGGATGGGGTCCAAATTATACACAAATTGTTAAAACATCTAGTGTACCTGACCCACACATTCGTTCAAGAAATGTAACTTATAAATCGACAAATTTAAAACCATTTACAAGATATTATTCTTTCTTCGATGGTTCTTCTGGGCTTGATATTATTCCAAAACTGATTGAAATCGAAATGGTATCTGGAGTATTTGAGGTTGGAGAAACTGTTAGGGGATATGTTGATGGTGTTCAATTATTCAGTGCAAGAGTAGCAAACTCAAATCATAAGACAGGACCCTATAATAATCCATCTACAACTTATACTTCTAATCCATACAATAGTTCAATTTTCGTAGCAGAAAATTACTCCGCATCTTCAACAACTTTAAATATTGATGAAGAATCTTTGTCAGATCAGGTTATCGGTAAATATAATGGATACATCACAACCGGTATGGTTTTG
>Ga0255751_10001010_pt1 | contig 26876 bp, 45 predicted proteins | sample 071ome_20_FD_179951 | JGI IMG/M metagenome (GOLD analysis project Ga0255751, IMG submission 179951) | Coastal salt marsh microbial communities from the Groves Creek Marsh, Skidaway Island, Georgia - 071412BT metaG (version 2) | ecosystem: Environmental > Aquatic > Marine > Intertidal zone >... | reverse complement strand
CGACAAACTTCTTCAGCAATACGTTGAATGGATAGCAAATAGAAGACTCAAATCAATTGGATTAAAACCCCAATACGATATTTCAGCAAAGAACAACCCACTCCCCTGGACACAGCACTGGATCTCCTCTAAGGGACTCCAGGTGGCACCACAAGAGACAGAGGTTGAAAGTTATGTGGTAGGTGGAATTAAACAAGATGTGAAAAAGGACACATTCAGTGGTTTCCAACTTTAATATATGCTAGATAGGGGAGGTAATACTCCCCTTTTTTTATGCCACGCAACGAAATAACTGTAGCAGAAATTAAAACTAAGTTAGAAAGACTTAAAAATGATCTCTACTGGGAAGAACATAAGTATGGATCAGAAGCTAGAGGACTGGCACATAAATACCTAAACAAGGTATTTGATATAATTGATGAGTACAGGTATTGATTATGAAAACCCATGGATTTATTGTGAGAGACCTTTTACTAGTGACGATATTCGGGACTACTACGGCTTTGTTTATCTCATTACCAATCTCACCAACGGACGAGCGTACATTGGGAGAAAGTATTTTTGGTCGCATCGAAAACCTCCAGGAAAGAAACGCAGAGTAAAGAAAGAATCTGATTGGAAAAAGTATTATGGGTCTTGTCCGGAACTTAAAGAAGAAATTGAACGATTGGGGAGACAAAATTTTAGTCGAACTATCTTGTCTCTACATAAAACAGCTGGCAAAACAAACTACGAAGAAACAAGACAACTCTTCACCAATAATGTCCTCACCGAGTCCCTTGACGACGGAACCCCACGCTACTACAATGGGAACATCCTCTCAAGGTACTACCGAAAAGATTATTATGGAAAAGACGACTGAAGACGTTATTTCCCACATCCGTGACTGGGCAGTTGAGCGTGTTGGTGAGATTCACGAAGAAGTGGCTCAAAAGCATCATGACGATGGCCGTCTAGATGACGCATACGCGGTCTACCAGGAGTTTGCGGAGTGGATTGAACCAGAAGGCGAAGACATCGACCTCCTTTGCCTAGACGAAGGTTGAGGGGTCTTACAGAACATTCTAGAGGGGTCTTAGGACTCCTCTTTTTTTGTGCTTGACAGTCTTCTGAATCATAAGTAGAATTTGGCTTGTCCGGTTCCAAGGGGAGCTATAAGTATTACTTAAGCTCTTTACAAGAATGGGAAGAACCTCTATAATTAGTTCATCGGGTAGGTGTCCGAGTGGTTAATGGAGGCGGACTGTAAATCCGCTGGCTCTGCCTACGGGGGTTCAAATCCCTCCCTGCCCACTTGACAATCACTACTACATCTAGTATGATTGTCTCATGACTCAGTAGCTCAGTGGATAGAGCAACTGCCTTCTAAGCAGTCGGTCGTTGGTTCGACCCCAACCTGAGTCGCTTGACAATCTATCAACCACCTGATATGATTGTCTTATGGGCGTTGAGAGAGACCACCACCACCTCCTCTCTCATATAAGACCCGACCTGCGGAGTTAGTTCAGCGGTAGAACGCTATCCTTCCAAGTTAGATGTCGTCGGTTCGATTCCGATACTCCGCTCTTGTCCTTTTTCGTTATGGACCCAATAAGAATCTTATTATTAATAGGTGAACTTGAGGGGTGTTATATGCACACCAAAAGGTTGGGTTTTGAAGAGGACAATAAAATCCTTGATGAGATGAAGAAGAGGTATTATAAACTCTACTTTAAACTCTGTAAGGAGCAGGGTATTAAACCCCTGTAATCCTCTGTAGCTCAGCGGTAGAGCTATCGACTGTTAATCGATTGGTCCCTGGTTCGAATCCAGGCGGAGGAGCCTTGCTTGAATAGCTCAGCGGTAGAGCATCTCGTTTACACCGAGGCGGTCGGGGGTTCGATCCCCTCTTCAAGCACTAAATAAAACACCAATTGATCTGAATCATGATTATCGTAAGATGTAAAGAATGCAACACAGAGTTAACCAGCACAAATAAACTACAGACTTGTGGGTGCCCTAATCAAATGAATCTTGTAGGTAGTAAAGTTGGAGCTGTTGACTTAGATAAGGTTGTTATGGTATCATATGACAGAGAAGAGAAGATTAATAGTCACTTCTCTAGAGAAGAACTTGCTTACCAAGAATCAAGACGTAGACGTAAAGTTCGCAGACTTGATTTTGAAGTTCGTTAATGCTTAGTTTCTGGATTCATCTAGTAGCATTCTTTCAGGTTGTCGTAATGAATTGCATTCAACCTGTCAACTGGAAGTATTGCTATCGGGTGGATCAGTGGTTGATTCCAGATCTTGTAGAAGGTTATGAGATCTGGTCTAAACAAAAACATCCTTATCAAAATGAAAAGGATTATCTGGAAGGTCAATCCGATTGGTGACGGAACCTGTCTTGAAAACAGTTGAGGTGTTAAAGCCCTTGGGAGTTCGACTCTCCCACCTTCCGTTAAGTATTAAGATATACTACGCAATAATTAAGAAATAGTGTATCATCTATATACAGATATATCGAAATACACTAATGACGCTCTTTTATCTTCTAATGCTGACATTTGTTGCATTAGTAGCATATGCTGGGTATGATTCAACTATACGACTCATTCAGTATTTGGATTTGCAAGTTCGATATGCTGGTATAAGAGTTCAAATGAAACTAATGGGTTGGAAACTTAAGAGACAACTGATTAAGGACACAACCGAGTTTGAAAAGTTCCTTAAGGAGTACAAGAATGACCAATAAAGAGCTGTCCGATCTTTCCCTGGAAAGAAAGGAATGCCAAAAATGTGGGGCTCTCTGGATTAATGGAGAGCACTACTGGTCTGGAACTGGCAAGAAAGGAAATGAACTTGATCTTGCTGGTTTAGTTTGTAATAATCATGGTAACGATGATTGTATTAATCCATGTAGAGGTCAAGATGGCGGAGTAACATGGGCTAAAAGACTTACGGAATTGGAAAATGACTACCCCAGTGACTAAAGAAGAAGTTCAGGAGATGATTGATGCAGCAATACGACGACACAACCGTAATGCTTCTATCATTAGCATGTGCGTTGGTTGGGTGGTTCTTGCTTTATTTGCTGAGGGACTTCTAAGACTTATTGGTGTTATCCCACCACTTTTTCCAGGACTATCAATTTCTCTATAGATATAGATGAACGAGGAAGAAAAAAAGGAGTTTTACATAGGGCTCCGAGAACGGATTCATCAACTTAGAATTGCTCACCTATTTGAAGAACCATGTCCACTCTATGAAGAGGATGATTGGTGGGACTGTAGATTAACTTACGATCACGATGAGGACGAAGAATGAAACCATTAATCTTGGTTGCTTGTTTTTTTCCACTCGCACTTATATGGATTATTATGAAACTTAGTTTGTGGATTTCGGCAGTCAACGACGAACAAAAGTATGTCAAAGCAGAATCACTCAAACCACACGGACCTTATGTGGAAAATGCATATGCAGACGTTGATGAGGAGGAAGAGGAATATGGAAGTCGCACAGACTATCGATAAAGCCCTTGAGGAGTATTACTCTGAGAAGGGTCAATCTGTTCCCCTGTGGAAGATGAAAAAGGATCCTCAGTGGTGGATCGATTATTTAAGGGAACTTGGGATAGATCAATAGTAAATTGTAGATTTATGGACTTTTCTCAAGGATTAATATTAATTTTAATGCTTTCATTTGGTATATTCATTTTTTTAGTTTCTATATTATCGGATCAATAATGGGACACTTCGCAGCATCAGCATTAAACAACGATTTATTTCTTGGATTTATTTGTTACATTATGGTCTTCGTACCTATTATGGGTATCTGGGCAGTCCACAAATACAACTGGCAGCACTGGGCACCATTTGACAAGCACCATAAGAAGTAGTATAATTATCAGGTAAACAACAACGGGGCGTAGCTCAGTTTGGTAGAGCGCCGTCTTTGGGAGGCGGATGCCGTAGGTTCGAATCCTATCGCCCCGATGTCTAAATATGTCAACTATGGATTTTTATTCAGTGGAATACTGGCAAGAGAATTGGGACACTCTTCTGAACAGAGTAGAAAATGGTGAGACAATAGGTGTAGAGAATATAATAACAGGCGAGAGAGCAGTAATGATACCAGCGGATGATGAACTCATACGCATATACACAGAACACAACGAAGCATCCTGAGGGAATGTCGCATATTGGTTAATGCGCTCTGCTTATAACGGAGTCAATCGGGTTCAATTCCCGACATTCCTACCAGGGGGATTAGCAATCTGGTGAATGCACCGAACTCATAATTCGGCTGAGGTGGGTTCAATCCCCACATCCCCCACTTGACAGTTCTCTGTCAAACCCCTATAATAACTGGGTAATCAATCAAAACGATGGCACTCACTTCAAAATTCAAGAAAGACATTCAAACCCTTCGTGGTGCAGCAAACGGCGAATTTTTCCTTGATGTAAAGAATCCGAAACTCTACAAAAAGGTTCGTCGGTACTACGAAAATGAAGGTGTAGTATTCTCTGGAGATCCTTTGGACGACTATGAAATGCTCATGGAATATCTATTCCAAGATCTTGAAACTGTGGAGGTGGCATGAACGATCTGGATCCTAAGTCCGTTGCTTCAACTAAGACTATTATTATTCATGAACGATTTCCTTATCGATTTGTTCAAAAGGGCCATATTCAATTAAATGGAAATCCTGATTTTCGTCTGCAAAAAGTAGATGAATACACTAAAAAGTATTCTGATATCTATTTGTTTGATAACGGAGATCAAATGCTTCTTGCTATTGAAGACTCTGAATATGCTAAATGGTTAGATCCAGATTGTGTTCCTTGTTATATTAAAGATGATGATTGAATTATGTCAATTTTTAATCAAATTCCTTTAACTCAAGAAGAAGAAGATTGTATTCTTCATTTTCTTCGTGAAGCAGAAAATAACGGACAACCTTCTGCTAATGAACCTTATTATTCTACAATCAATAGTATCTTTACGAAATACTGGAAAAGGCATAATCAAATTAATGCTTCAAAGTATTATGAGCACTGGGATGATTGTTGAATAGTCGCGGAGTGACTTTAAACCTGCCCTGGTCGGGATACCCCCCTCAGTCACGGATGGACTATAACAGAACTGGTGGAGTCATAAAGACCCCTTAAAACTAAATAACTCAAGAGTTAATTCTTAAACATGGCAACAAAAGGAACAGCAGCAAAATCCTCAAGCGGTGCGGCAATGTCGAAATATGATGTTGAAGTTGAATCAAGACTTCAAAAATTAGAAGCGCAAGCACATACTCCTTGTGGTGGTGGTGCAGATGAAGGAAAAATCGCAGCACTTGAAGCAAAACTTGCTGAAGTGATTGCAGTCCTAAAACAAGCATCACCTGGAGCAGCAAAGAATCTCTGATAGTTTTCTTGCCATATTAATAGTTTTGTTTCTGATGCAAAGTGAAAAATAAACTAATCGAGTATATCCAGTATCATGGAGAAGGACATGGTGCAATTCTCAATTCACCATTTTCATTAGATGGTGTTGGGTTTGATCTAGAATCAGAATACAGTCAAAGTCCGAGCAATGCTGTATATTCTGTTTGTCCTGCTTGGAAACACAAATCAAATAGACTTTATACAGTTAGATCTCCAGTTGATCTACACATCTATATTGATACCAAGCAAAAATACATTAAGTGTCCAAACATTACCCAAGAAGAATTTAACACATATTTCTCGCCTACGTTTGATGCAAAAGGACTATGGTGTTCTCCAGAAAGAACAACACTTCAATTAAACATTCCTAGGTTTCTTATTTGGACTAAGCAAAAAAATATTTGGTTAGAACAAAAACCACACCCTTTATCATCATTGAATAATAATTTAGTTTGTGTCGGTGGTTGGTTTAATCTATCCAATTGGGTTCGCCCTATTAGTTTTGCATTTGATGTAGTTGATACTGATAAACCAGTTATCATCAAACGTGGTGATCCTATCGCCCAATTATCTTTCTATTCATCAAATTTTGATGATGGATTTATTGTTAGAAAGGCAGAACCACCAGAGGAAATACTTAGAAAGGCATCTAGAACATCAGGAGTTATATATCATTTCCATGGAAACATACCACAATCTATTAAAAATCTCCTCTTTAAAAATAAAGAGTCTAAGTGTCCATTTCATTTCCTTAAATAGGTTTCCAGTTTTTCCATAAGAACTGGTGGTGCGGATGGGATAACTCCCGCCTGGTTTCTTGCCTCCAGTCAAAGGGCAAGTGGCGAGCCTGCATACCTAAACGGAATCAAGGATGGTTGCATAAACCATCCTTTTTTTGTATAATACATAATATATGAGTTTTCACATTTCATGAGCGATTATAAGAAAACAGCACTTGTGCTTGGTGCTGGTGGCTTTATTGGAAGTCATATGGTAAAGCGTCTCCGCGAAGAGGGATATTGGGTTCGTGGAGTTGACTTAAAGTACCCTGAGTTTTCTTCTACGAAAGCAAATGAGTTTGTTATTGGAGATCTTCGTGATGTAAATCTTGTTCACCGTGCCATTAGATTTACCGGATATCTTGGCAATTTCTATAAAGACATTGCTGATAAATTTGCAGAACCTTTTGATGAAATCTATCAGTTTGCTGCTGATATGGGTGGAGCAGGTTTCGTTTTCACTGGAGAGAACGATGCAGATATTATGCATAACTCAGTAACTATCAACCTGAATGTTCTTGATGAGCAGCAAAAGTTGAATGAGTTGACTGAACTGAACAAAACAAAAATCTTCTACTCTGGTTCTGCTTGCATGTATCCAGAGCACAATCAACTGGATCCTGACAACCCCGACTGCCGTGAAGAATCCGCATACCCCGCTAACCCCGATTCCGAATATGGATGGGAAAAACTATTCTCTGAGCGACTCTATTTTGCATATAATAGGAATTATAGTATTCCTGTTCGTGTTGCCCGCTACCATAATATCTTTGGGCCAGAGGGCACCTGGGAGGGTGGAAGAGAGAAGGCTCCAGCTGCAATCTGCCGTAAAGTGGCTTACCTCCCAGAGGATGGTGGAGCAATCGAGGTGTGGGGAGACGGTTTACAAACTCGTTCCTTCCTGTTCATTGACGAATGTATTGAAGCAACTAGACGATTGATGGATAGTGATTTCATGGGGCCAGTCAACATTGGTTCTGAAGAGATGGTTACTATTAATCAACTGGTAGAGACTGCTGCTAAGGTTGCTAGTAAAGAAGTTCAAAAGATTCATATTGATGGGCCTCTGGGAGTTCGTGGGCGCAACTCAAATAATGATTTGATTCGTGAGAAACTGGATTGGGATTATTCTCAGACTTTGGAAGAGGGTATTCGCAAGACTTATAACTGGATTCAGGAGCAAATTAAAAATCGATGAAAGTATTAATCCTTGGTTCTGCGGGGCAAATTGGTGCCTATCTGACAGATTATCTACGTACAAAAGGACATGAAGTAACTGAGTTTGATGTTACTAATGGCGAAGAGTATGATTTGAGAACGATTCCTAATACAAAACTCATGCATGACATTCGTCTTGCTGACTTTGTATTCTTCCTTGCTTTTGATGTTGGTGGTTCTAGGTATCTGAAAAAGTATCAGCATACCTATGAGTTTATCAATAACAATACGCGGATGATGGCAAATGTATTCCAGTATTTGCAAGAATACCGTAAGCCATTTGTGTTTGCTTCCTCTCAGATGAGTAACATGTCTTACTCACCATATGGAGTTATGAAGCGTGTTGGTGAAATGTACACCCAAAATCTTGGCGGACTGATTGTTAAGTTCTGGAATGTCTATGGTATTGAGAAAGATCATGAAAAATCTCATGTAATCACCGACTTTATTAAACGTGGATTTGAGGAAGGTGAGTTTGAAATGCTCACTGATGGTACTGAAGAAAGACAGTTCCTCTACGCTGAAGATTGTTGTGAAGCACTTGAAACTGTAATGGAACATTATGCAGACTTCAAATCAACAGATCCTCTTCACATTACTTCCTTCCGCTCAGAATCGATTAAAAGCGTTGCTGAGATTATTCAGGGGCAATTCAATTTGATTGGAAAGTATGATGTAAAAATCAAACCTGGATTAGCTAAAGATAGTGTTCAGATGGATAAGAGAAACGAAGCAGACAACTATATTCAAGGATGGTGGTTGCCAAAAACAAATCTAGGTGATGGAATCGCAAAAGTTTTCGCTGAAATGAAAAAGGAGTATGGATACTGATGAAAATTTTTGTAACTGGATGTGCTGGTTTGCTTGGCGCAAACTACACAAGACACTTACTTGCTAATGGCCATGAAGTTATTGGTATTGATGATCTCTCTGGAGGGTATAAAGCATTTCTGCCCAAAGGAGAGAAGTTTACCTTTGCAAAGTTTGACTTAGAAAGAAGAAAGAAAGTTGTAGAGTTGTTTGAAGAGCATAAACCAGATGTTCTTTTTCACTTTGCCGCTTATGCTGCTGAGGGTTTGTCTCCTTTTATTCGCAATTTCAACTATAGAAACAACCTTATCTGCTCTGCTAATTTGATTAATGAGTGTGTTGCTCATAATACTAAGTTTATCTTTACTTCAAGCATGGCAGTTTATGGTGAACAAGAACCTCCGTTCACTGAAGATAAGCGTCCTCAACCTATTGATCCTTATGGTATTGCAAAGTATGCTGTAGAGTGTGATTTGAAACTGGCTCATGAGCAGTTTGGACTTCGATATAATATTGTTCGTCCTCATAATGTTCTTGGTATCTATCAAAACATTTGGGATAAGTATCGTAATGTAATTGGTATCTTTATTCGCAAAACTTTGAATGGACAACCAATCCTTGTATATGGTGATGGGGAACAGACTCGTGCGTTCTCTGATATCAAATATTACATGGAACCATTTGATAGACTTTTGACAGAACATGATGGCGAAACATTTAACATTGGTGCAGACAAGCATTTCAGTTTAAATGAGGTTGCTGAAGCAGTTCAAAAGATTGGTAGAAAGTATGGGTATGAAGTTCCGATTGAACATGGAGAACCACGTCATGAGGTTAAACATGCCTATTGCGATCATACAAAAGCAAAAACTATGCTAGACTTTAAGGATGAAACTAACCTTGAAGAGTTGATTGATTCTATGTTTGTTTGGGCTATAAAACAACCAAACAGAAAGGTAAAGAATATGGATTATGAAATCACAAAAGACATTTACGATTATTGGAAAAACTGATGACTGAATTTACATTCCCAGATTGCAATCGGTATTTTAAATCCGATTTAGAAAAACTTCGTTACAAGTTTCCTGGAGTTGAAGACATTGAGAATAATTATTCTCAGGCATTTCAGGATATGTTTGCTTTGAGTATTCTAGATGGAAAAAGGAGCGGAACATATGTTGAGATTGGTGCCGATCATCCAGTAATCATTAGCAATTCATATCTCCTTGAAACACAGTTTGGTTGGAATGGAGTTTCCTTTGAACTTGATGAATCTAAGATTGGTGAATTCAATTCTCTGAGAGAGAACAAGTGTATCTGTGCTGATGCAACAACCTTTGATTATAAAAAATTGTTTGAAGAAAGGAATTATCCTAGACAGATTGATTATCTTCAGGTTGATATTGAACCAGCATGGCAAACTCTGAATGCTCTGAAAGCACTTCCTCTGGATGATTATCGTTTCTCTGTAATCACTTATGAAACAGACGTGTATAAGGATGGCCCAGACGCTGGAGAAGAAGCAATGGAGATTCTTCTATCAAAAGGTTATCAACTAGTTGTTCGTAATGTTGCTAATCAGAATAATCCATATGAAGATTGGTACGTCGATCCAACTGTAGTTGATGCAGAGATTGTAGAAAAGTTTGTTCAAAAAAGTAGACTCTCAAAAGAGTCAACGGAATGTATCTTTGGAGGTTGATAAATGCTTTTAAGTTATGCTTCGTTAGTTAAACAGTATGGTGTAAAAGTCACTGGTGTGATTCACGTCGGTGGCCACATTGGGCAGGAGATGGAAACATATAAAAAGAACAATGTTACCAACCTGATTGTATTTGAACCCCAGAAAGTTCCATTTCAAAAATTGTCTGCAGTTGTTGAGTCAGTTGGATTTGATAATGTAACTCTGATTAATAAGGCTTTAGGAAATAGTTGTGAAACTGTAGAGATGACATGTAATGATGATGGACTCTGCAGTTCTATTTTGAATCCTAAACATGTTTTAGAGCAATATCCAAATATTATCTTTGATAGAAAAGAAACCGTTGAAATGGTAACAATGGATTCTGTGATTCCAGAGAACCATGACTTTAATTTTCTGAATATGGATACTCAAGGATATGAACTTGAGGTTTTGAAAGGAGCAAGAAAAACTTTAGAAAAAATTGATTGTGTTTATACTGAAGTTAATAATACTGAGGTGTATGAAAACAATGCTTTAATTGAAGAAATTGATGAATTTCTTAAAGAGTATGATATGATTAGAGTAGAAACTGACTGGATGGGGGGAACCTGGGGTGATGCTTTTTATATTAGGCAAGAGTTGATATGAGTAGTAGGATATTAAATACAGTTTCTCATTGGTATGGTAGATTGGGAAACAACATACAGCAAATTTGTAATGGTATAATTTATTCTTCTTTATCTGGTGATGGGTTCTTTACTCCACCTCATGAATTGATTGAAATGTTTGCTGTCAATCAAGAAGAAAAAACGATGGTAAGGCCAAATAGGTTCTTCCATTACAACACCAGCAATAAAGACTTTGATATTAATATCAACTACCTTTATAAAAACATTGGGCAGGTTGCAAAAGAGTATGTTGTTCCTGCATTTAAGTTTTCTGTAGATGATGCATTTGATGAGGATACTATAGTCATTCATATTCGCAGTGGGGATATTTTTGCACATGAACATAATCCTCCTCATGATTATGTTCCCAATCCTCTTTGTTATTATCTAACTCTGATTGAAGAATATGAGAAAGTTATTGTGGTAACGGAACCAGATAACTATAATCCAATTGTTGACGAACTTAGAAAAATTGAAAAGGTAACAGTTCAATCTAAATCGGTTGCTGAAGACTTTGCAACTCTTATGAGAGCAAAGAACTTGGCATCATCTGGTACTGGAACATTTGCTGTTGCAGCTGCTTTATGTTCATCAAACATTCAAAAGTTTTATTGTACAAATCTTTATCTTGATGAGCATTTAAATCCAGAGATGTTAATTGTGACTGATGGTGTTGAGGTTAATATGATGGAACTTGGGAATTATATTGAGTTAAAAACTTGGAGAAACAACGAAGAACAACGTAAATTTATTTTGGAGTATCAAAATGAGAGTATTTGATTCGTTCATCTTTTTTAATGAACTTGACTTGCTTGAGATGAGACTTAATATCCTCAACGATGTTGTGGATTACTTTGTTCTTACAGAATCTCCCTGGACTGTTAGTGGCAATCCCAAACCACTTTACTATGAGGAGAATAAGAGTAGATTTGCTAAATGGAATCATAAAATTATTCACAATATTACTGAAGAGATTCCAAATGACTTCTCTCATATGTTAGAGAGATCTAAGTTTCATATTGCATATAAAGATATCGATCCTTACGGAACTCCTTTTATCAATCTTCCTATCCGTTTCCAGCGAGCAGTTTATAATCGAAATGCTAGTTGCTTTGGTATTGAAAAAGCAGGCCCAGAGGATGGAGATTTAATTCTGACAAGTGATGCTGATGAAATTATCAATCCACTAGTATTGGAAGATACCTCTTGGTTTAATCCTGATAATCATTATGTCACTCTTTGTAATGCATATTACTTTAAACTGAACTTCCTATATCAAGATGATTGGATGGGAACTCGTCTCTGCACTTGGAAATATCTAAAAGGAACTACGATTGATGAGCATCGTGGAAATCATGTCAATGCATATCGAATTGAGAACGGTGGTTGGCACTTTAGTTTCCTAGGTGATGCTGAGAATTATAAATTAAAACTTGCTTCTTACGAGCACACTGAGAACAACACTGCACACAATATTGCAAGTGCAGAAGAGAGGATTGAAAAAGGTATTGATCCTTTTGGTAGAAACATTGGTATTAAAACTGTTCCTATTGATGAATCCTATCCTGAATATATTCGGAATAATCAAGACAAATATACCAATCTTATTAAACCATGGAACTGATTGAAGGAGTTTTATTGTCTCAACTCTGTGATTATTCGTTTGGTGAGCAATCTGGACAATGGGGAAGAATTTATTCTCACTTCATGAAAGATGCAAATCTGTTTAACACAGAGTTCATTTCTAAGATGTTTGAAGTCAAGAAGAGTCGTGATTATATGACTCTTTTTATTGACAACATTCGTTTGTATGAAAGAAAAATAGAAGATGTAAAACCGCAGGATTGGCCAATTGTTAGTGCAATGATGCAGAGAAGTAATCTTCTAAAACTCTGTGCGAACTTCCCTGACATGAAGTTTATTATTTTTACTAATCTAGAAGATACTTCTACTGATGAGTATATTTTTGAATCCATTCCAGATAATGTTGTCCGTATATGTGCTGTTAATGCAGTATCTCATGGTGGAAAGGTAGTAGCAGCACCTTATGGTGTTCAGAGAAGAATGACTCCCGCAGACAATAGAATTGAAATTCTTAAAGAACAAATGAAAGTGAGTGTGTCTGATGCACACAAACTTTTACATGTGAGCATTAGTGAAGATTCGCATTCAGAAAGAAAAGGACTTAGAGATAGATTTAAGAATTATTCGTGGACAGTTGTAGACGAGGGGAGAGTTGATTATTCAACGTTCCTTGAGAGGATGAGAAGTTGTAAATTTGTTCTCTGTCCTAGAGGAAATGCAATTGATTGTCATAGAAACTGGGAAACTATCTACATGCGTAGAGTGCCAGTTATGAAACGCACTCCATACCTTGAACATTTGTTTAAAGATTATCCTGTTCTTTTTGTTGATGACTACTCTCAAGTTACAGAAGAGTTGCTAACTGAAAACAATCAACTCTTCATTGATGCACAAAGAATGGACTTATCCAAACTTGACATCTATAATTTTTTTGAAACATGGAAAAAACCTTAGTAGTATCAAATCATAATTCTGATCTAGAGTGGCTCTCAACAACATATGATTATGGATTCTCTCCCGAGAATACTATCATCTATGATAGAAGTGATGAAGTAAAGGACTGGAGTCATCTTGGTGAGAGCATTCGTTCTCCCAATGTTGGTGAGAATATCTACGATATTATGCGATATATTGTAGAACATTATGAAACTCTTCCTGATGTTTGTATTTTCATTAAAGGAAATATGTTTCAACGTCCTGAAGATAGAGGAGGAGCAGAGTACTATACAACTAGTGAAAGGTTCTATCGTGCTCTTACTGCAGAGTATTTCTTGCCTATTGAAAGGTTTCATGAATCCACTTCCTTTGTAGTTAATGGTGGTGGATTTATTCAACCAACATGGGAAGCAGTATCAAATCAAACAATTTATACCAGACACTTTGCAACTTTCCCTGAAATGTTGAATAAATTGTTTGTAAATCCGCCCAATTTTCCTTATAATAGGTTTGCTCCTGGTGGCAATTATGTTGTACCCAGAGCAAACATTCTCAAATTTAGTAAACAATTCTATGAAAAACTTCAGTTCTTTGTTTCATACGAGCCACCTGAAGAGTTCCAGAGTACATCTGGGGAGTCATATCTAATTGAGAGGTTACTTTATATGATGTGGACTGAAGATTTGCAGGAGAAACTATGATATCTGTATATGGTGCTTCGGGATTTGTGGGTAGTAGATTTTGTAATCTTTATCCAGAATCTGTTTTAAAGCAAGATAGAGAAGAAAGAAAACCAAAGTCAAAAGATATCCTTTATCTTATTTCAACGGTAGATAATTACAATGTTCATTCAAATATCACTTTGGATGTAGATACAAACTTAAAAGTTCTTTGTGAAGTATTAGATTATTGTAGAGAATCTGATATTACATTTAACTTTATTAGTTCTTGGTTTGTTTATGGTGAAACTGATCTTCCAGCCAAGGAAGAATATCATTGCAACCCAACTGGTTTTTATTCAATCACAAAGAAAGCAGCAGAGGATTTATTGATTTCCTTCTGCAGGACATATAAAGTCAATTATAGAATCATGCGACTTTGTAATGTTCTTGGAAAAGGTGATGGAAAACTTTCTGCCAAGAAAAATGCTTTGAGTTATATGATTGAACTACTCAAAAATAATGAGGATGTTTATTTGTATGATGAAGGTACACCAATTCGTGATGTGATGCATGTGAATGATGTCTGTAGAGCAATAAAACTTATATGTGATAGTGGAGACATTAATAAAGTTTATAATATTGGTAGTGGACAACCAACAAGGATTGGTGATATAATAAGTTTGGCAAAGGAATATTTAAATTCAAACTCTCAGATAAAATCTAGAGAAGCACCAGAGTTTCATAAGATAGTGCAAGCAAAAGATTTTTGGCTTGATACCTCAAGATTAACTCAACTTGGATTTACTCCATCAATTTCATTAGAAGAAATCATTAAAGAATTATGTACCAACTAATTGATACTTTTATCGAGTCTGCAAAGGAAATGGATGATGACATCTTTCCTTTTATTGCTAACAAAGATTGGGAAGAAGGAAAACCTGTCTACTATTCTGGCCCTTATTGGGACGAACTAGAAGCAAGGGAACTCATTCATTCAATTATGAAGGGTAAGTGGTTGTCTTCTGGCGAGAAAGTTAATAAGTTTGAGCATGAGTTTTCTCAGAAGTTTGGATTCAAGCATTCTGTAATGGTTAACTCTGGTTCCTCCGCGAACCTAGTAATGATTGCTGCTCTAAAAAAATACTTTGGGTGGAACGATGGTGATGAAATTATTGTTTGCGCTTGTGGTTTCGCTACTACTGTGGCTCCTATTGTCCAGGCAGGACTGAAACCAGTATTTGTTGATATTACTTGGGATGATTTGAACTGGGACTTGTCTCAGGTTGAAGAAAAAATCACTGATAAAACTAGAGCAGTATTCTCTTCTCCTGTATTGGGCAATCCCTATGATATGGATGCTCTTTATGACATTCTTGATAGGCATAATTTGGAACTGATTGCAGACAATTGTGATAGTCTTGGTAGCAAGTGGAATGATAAGTATCTGACAGATCGTGCTGTTGCAGCATCTTGCTCCTTCTATCCTGCTCACCACCTCTGCACCGTTGAAGGTGGCATGGTGTCTTCCAACATTAAAGCAATCGTTGATTTGGCACGTTCTTTTGCTTGGTGGGGACGTGGTTGTTATTGTGTTGGACAGCAGAATCTACTCACTAATGGTGTGTGTGGACGTAGGTTTGATAAGTGGTTGGAAAAGTATCATGACATTGTTGATCACAAATATGTGTTCGGCAACATGGGATATAATCTCAAACCTCTGGACATGCAAGGTGCTGTTGGCTCAGTTCAACTGCTTAAGTTTGAAGAGATTCATGCCAAGCGTCGTGCCAATAAAAACAAACTTCATAGAATCCTTGAGGGTATCCCTGGAGTTCGTGTTATGAGTGAGCAATCAAACGCAGAAACAAGTTGGTTTGGTGTTCCTGTTTTGTGTGGAAACAAAGAACTCAAACATTCTCTTGTTAAGCACTTTGAGGATAATAAAGTTCAAACTAGAAATTACTTTGCAGGAAATATTCTTCTACACCCTGGATACTCTCACCTTGATGATGCAAACAAATATCCGAATGCTAATCAAGTTCTGGATCTTGTTTTCTTCCTTGGTTGCTCTCCAACAATCAACGATAAGATGATTGGTTATATTGAAAGTGTAGTAAAGAAATATGCTAGCAACTGAGTTTCTTCATGGACAAGGACTGGGCAATCAACTGTTTTGTTATGTGACAATCAGAATGCTTGCCCACAGGCTTGGGTATGACTTTGGTATCACTGGACTTCAGAGTGCTGGAGACTCAAGAGTCAATAAGAAAGGTTTCTATTTTATGAACCTTGATTATGGTAAAGAAGTTCCTGATAATTTAACCAGATATGATGAGTATCGTCATGGATTTCATACTGACAAGTATCTGAGGACAGATATTCGTCTAACTGATAAAAAACTTTTATCAATTCCAGATAATCATATAATCTATGGCAATCTTCAATCAGAAGATTACTTTGGCGACAGACTTGATTTGGTTAAAGATTGGTTGAAAGTTCGTCCAGAGCACGAACATATGGACACAAACGGAAAGAACATTTGTGTCATGAACTTCCGTGGTGGTGACATGGTTGGTAATGCTGGTGGATTTGTTCCCCGTAGTTATTGGACTAAAGCAATCCAAAGAATGCGTGAATACAATCCCAACATGGAGTTCTGCATTGTCACTGATGATGTAAAAACTGCCAATAGGATGTTGCCAGAGTACCCTGCATACCATGTTGATGTTGCATGGGATTATGTGGCTATCAAGAATGCAAGAAATGTTATCTGCACAACTTCAACATTCTCTTGTTTTCCATTATGGACAAGTGAAACTCTAGAGTATTGTATTGCTCCTAAGTACTGGTTCCACCATAATTTGTCTCAAGGATGGTGGAGTCTTGGGTGTAGCATATATAGTTACCCAACCTATTATATGGATAGGGATGGTGAACTCTTTACACCTGAAGAATGTAGGGTAGAATGGGAAGAGTATAAGAAAACATCAAACATTTATGAAGGTGACTTATGATTGATTTGCCTGATGTTACATTAATTTCTGTAGACACTACAGATGACTTGAGTGGCACTCTTCGGGGTGTCTATACAAGTATGGCAGGTATCAACTTTGGTAATGTAAAAATAATCACCACTCAAGAACAGATTGACAACAATCGTTCTCTTGAGAATGATGGTATCGTGATGGAAACTCCTGCTCGTGATATCAAAAATTATGATGATTATAATTACTATGTTGTTTATCACCTTCATGAACATGTAGATACAACACATTGTCTACTTGTTCAACCAGATGGATTTGTTTTGTACCCCGACAAGTGGGATAATGCATGGCTTGAGTATGATTACATTGGTGCTCCTTGGGCATATGTTGAGGATGCTTATATCGATCCATTTGGTAATCACCACCGAGTAGGTAATGGTGGATTCTCATTGAGAAGTAAAAAGTTTCTTGAGGTTCCTACAAAGGTAGAAGTTCCTTGGGAAACTAATAATAGTGATTTTTACTGGATGCCTGAAGGTGTGGTAAACTATCATGAGGACGGTAATGTGTGCGTCCATAATAGACACATTTTTATTGAGCAAGGATGCAAATATGCTCCTGTAGATGTAGCAGTTAGGTTCTCACAGGAAACCAGAGTGCCTGAGTGTGAAGGAGTAACACCATTTGGATTCCATTATAGATTACCCCCTGGAGTTGAACTAGCATGATTGGACATAATCACATTGGAAAGAACGGAAGATTTGGTAATCAAATGTTCCAATATGCAGCAACTAGAGGAATTGCTGCAGCTCGTGGATATGATTTTATCATTCCTGATGGGCCTAGAACCGACGATGAATTTGTTGATGAGGAGCAACAACACAAACTCTTCATGGCATTTAAGATGCCTGGAGTTAAGAATGTTGGTATGTTAGAAGCAGGATATAAACAGGAAAGTTCTTTTAGGTATGATAAAGAACTTGTAAAAACTTGTCCTGACAATGTAAATCTTTATGGTTACTTTCAAACAGAAAGATACTTCTTTCATATTGAAGAAGAACTTCGTAAGGACTTTGAGTTTCGTGATGAAGTAAAGAAACTATGTGATGATATCTGGAAAGAGATTGTAGTTGATGAAGGTTTTTCTGAAGCAATCTCACTACACATTCGTAGGACTGATTATCTTCATAAATCAGATTTTCACCCTGTTCTTCCTATGAGTTATTATGAGGAAGCACTCTCCAAACTTCCAAAGGACATTCCTGTATTTGTATTCACTGATGATTCTCAGTGGGCATTTGGGCATGAGTTCTTTGCTGATGATAGATTCTTTATCTCTGAGAGTGACAACATTCATGATATGTGTTTGATGTCTATGTGTAACTATAATATTATTGCTAACTCTACTTTCTCTTGGTGGGGAGCATGGTTGGCAGGACACAATAATGTGATTGGCCCCAAACTATGGTTTGGTGCTAAAGGTGAAGATGCTACTGACTTGTTTGTAAACGAATGGGAGTATATTGATGTCGCAAATTAGTGTATGTATTCCAACTTATGAATACAATGGAAAGGGTGTTCAGTATTTGACAGAACTCTTTGATTCTCTTGCATGTCAAACTTTTCAGGATTTTGATGTAGTCATTTCGGATCATAGTAAAGATGATGTCATTATGGAATGGTGTCGTAACTGTCCTTATGACTTTGAGATTACTTATATCAGTAATCCAAATGGACGTGGATATCTAGCACCAAATACAGATTGTGCCCTTGAAAATGCAGAAGGAAAAATTTTAAAATTAATCTATCAAGATGATATCTTTGTCAATAATCAAGCACTTGAAAAGATTAATGAAGCCTTTGTTCCTGGTGTGAAGTGGTTGCTTCATGGGTTTACTCACACTACAGATGGTGTTGAAACTCATAGAGATTGTGTTCCTAGATGGACACCAAAAATGCTTGAGGGAGATAATCTTTTAGGTAGTCCCTCTTGCACAGCATTTCTCAAAGGTTCTTACTTGGGAATGGATCACGATTTAAATCTTTTTGTTGATACTGAGTTATACCATAGACAGAGAATTCAATTCGGACTTCCTGCTATCGTTGAAGATGTTCTCATTGCAAACAGAGAACATGACAATCGCACAAGTTCTGCACACACAAAATATGATGCAACTATCTCAGATTCTTCAAGAACTTGGTTGGTAAATAAGAAGGAACTAGAGCATATCTATAACAAGCATTCAGAATTTTTTGTTGATAGAAGGTATCCTGATGAGAATTGATTTATCAAAAGCAACATTCGTTATCCCTATTCGTATTGAATCTTCGGATAGGCTAAGGAATGTCATTACCAGCACAGCATTTCTTTTAGAAAACTTTGATACTAATATTATAATTAAAGAAGTAGATTCAGAATCTGTATTTGAAAGAGATGCTCTTCCTATCTTAGAAGATATTCTTGAAGTTGATATTAACGTAAAGCATATCTTTGAGAAAAGTGATGAACCTCTGTTTCATAGGCAGAGGGTTCTAAATGAAATGATTATGGAATCAGATACAGAGGTAGTTGTTAACTATGATTGTGATGCTATTCTCCCATTAGAATCATATGAAACTGCATATCGTAGAATCATCGATGGGACACATGACGTTGTGTATCCTTACGGAAGTGGAATGTATCAGAAGCAAGTGAAGGCAGATGATTCTGTAGTCTCTAGATTTTTGCAAACAAAAAACTACGATTACCTTGATGAAGTTTCTAATCTTCATACCTCAGATTTTGGTTGGGTTCAGTTCTTTAATCGTCAAGTTTATATTGATGGCGGACTGGAGAATGAAAACTTCAAAGCTTATGCTCCAGAAGATAAAGAAAGATTTTACAGGTTCAATACATTAGGATATAATGTTGGAAGAATCGAAAATTATGTTTATCATTTAGAACATGCAAGAGGAGAAAACTCTTGGTTCTCCAATCCACACATGCAATCAAACATGCAGGAGTGGGAAAAGATTCAATCAATGAGTAAAGAAAGTCTTATTGAATACTATTCACAGCAAGAATATCTAAAGAAATATGTTAGCGTTTAATCAAATTGGAAGTCTTGGTAGACTTGGCAATCAGATGTTTGAATATGCTGCTCTAAGAGGCATTGCTGCCAAGCATGGTTATGAATGGTGTATTCCTCCATTTAATCGTAAAGGTATTGAGAACTACAGTCTTCACAGTTGTTTCAAACTAGAATCTGTGAAGGATGAAAATCTAAATGTCATGGAACATTATCAATATGTTCAAGAGAGATTCTTTCACTTTGATGATGAACTTGTAGAAAAGTGTCCTGACAATGTAAGTCTTCATGGATTCTTCCAATCAGAAAAATACTTTAAGCATATTTCTGATGAGATTCGTAAAGATTACACTTTCCATGATGAGCATCTTGGCCCATGTAAAGAGATGATGGATACTCTTGAGGGACAAGAGCCTATTATGCTTCATGTTCGTCGTGGAGATCCTAATCTTGTAGATCCGCGTGGATTCAAGTGGAGTTATACTCAGTGTGGTTCAATGCACCCTGTTCAACCTCTTGAGTATTATGAAAGAGCACTTGCTGAGTTTGATGATAATCAACCAGTTGTTGTATTCTCTGACTCTCCTGAGTGGGTTAAAGAACAAGAGTTCTTCTCTGGTGATAGATTCTTAATTTCAGAACCACAAGAAAAGTATGATGATGGTTCTTATACACCATACGCTGACTTGTGCTTGATGTCTTTATGTTCTCATGCTATTATTGCTAATAGTAGTCTGAGTTGGTGGGGTGCTTGGTTAATTTCAAACCCAAACAAAAAGGTTATCGCTCCTAAGATGTGGTTTGGCCCTGCATACGCAGACAAAGACACTAAAGATCTTTATTGTCCTGACTGGTTAGTTCTATGAATGAGTTGTTAGATAAAAATAAGTCCACATTCAAACTTAAGAATATTGGGCCAATCTATTATCTCAATCTCGATGGACAACCAGAGAGACGTGAGTATATGGAGAACCAATTTAAGTATTGGGAAGTAGAAAACTATGAGCGTATCTCTGCCTATGATGGTAGAGATGATGACTTGAGTGATATTATCTCTGGACGATATCCAGAGATGATGACTTCTGGGGAGATTGGATGTACAACGTCTCACCTGAAAGCAATTAAACACTATCTGGAAACCTCTGATAGTCCTTATGCGATTATCATGGAGGATGATTGTAGTCTAGATTTAGTTCGTTTCTGGAACTTTACTTGGACTGATTTCTATGCACACTTTCCATATGATTATGATGTAGTTCAGATTGCTATTATTTGTACAGGAGATATTCATGTCAAACTTCATAAGAGGTTTGTTAATGACTTCTCTACAGCATGTTATGTAATCAACAGATATCATGCTGAGAAACTTGTAAGGCTTCATTGTCGTGGAGATAAGTATAAACTTGATAATGGTTGTAAACCACGTCCAGTTGCAGACGATTTAATCTACAATTCGGGTAATACTTACTCAATTCCTCTTCTTCTTTATAGAACTGAATTGGGTTCTAGTATTCACCCAGAGCATGTTGATGCATTCCATAAAGGAAATTATCAAGCTCAATCTTCTTTCTGGGAACAGAACGGTTCAAGTATTGACATTAAGGACTACATGAACTATGATCCTTACCTAGGCAGAATCACAGAGAACACTGCCACCAAGAGGACGGAAAACCCAACCCCTTGACAAATTCTTAAAGTTGTTTTAAGATAAATAACAATTGGCACATGTGCCAATTTGACTAACCAATGCCTCAACTACTCGCAACGGTTCTGTCTTAAAATGTTTAAGCGGGGAAAGTCGAACTCCCCCTTCATCTGTGGGTAACCATTCCACAAGTAAAAATTACGAGGTATCTAAAATGATTAAATCCGCATTCGCAGCTCTGGCTGCTGCTCCCCTTTTCGCTGGCGCTGCAATGGCAGGTCCTTATGTGAACGTTGAAGCCAACTCTGGTTTCACTGGTAGCAACTACGCTGGCACTGTTACCGATCTGCACGTCGGTTACGAAGGTTCCACCGGCGCTCTGGGTTACTATGTCCAAGGCGGTCCTTCCCTGGTTAGCCCTGACGGCGGCACCAGCGACACCGTTTTCTCTGGTAAGGTTGGCGGTTCTGTCGCTGCTACCGAGAACCTGGGCGTCTATGGTGAGTTCGCTCTCGCTACTGGTGCTAACGGTAGAAGCAACTCCTACGGCACCAAGGTTGGCGTGAAGTACAGCTTCTGATAACTTAATCAGATAAAACTGAGGGACTCTTCGGAGTCCCTTTTTTATTAGTATGAGTAAATTAAATCCCAAGAAAAAAACCAGTATTAGGAAACTTGCTAATGAATTGTGGTTGATTCCAACTATTCTATTAGTAGCACTTATTTTGATTGAAGGAATTCACCTTCATGCACATTATCAAATGGATACTGATGTCAATTCTTATGTGAGAAATTTTCTTAGAAAAAATCCAGATTTCAAAGACTAATGTAATCTGATGAACAATTTGTCGGGAAACCGTAACATGGGGGTGCTTGACACCCCTTTATATTTGCTATATAATTGTGTTATAAATCTTTACAAAAGGAAATGACTGTAACAACTAACGAGTACGGGCAGCAAAACATGTTTGCCAAAGAACCCGTAATGTATTATGAGAACTACGGTATGCTGACTCCCAACATGGTTAAAGAGCGCACTAATGGGCGCTGGGCTATGATGGGTATCGTCGCAGGATTCCTTTCTTATGCTCTGACTGGTAATCTTTACTTCGGCGTCTTCTGATGGCAGCAGTTGTCTGGACAGTTACCACAGTCACTTTCTTTTGCATCCTTGCATACTCTGTAGAAAAACTTTCTGAAACTTATTAAGGAGAAACACAATGAACGAAAAAGCAGAACGTATTAATGGTTGGGCAGCGATGATTGGTATCGTTGCCGCAATGGGCAGTTATGCTGCTACTGGCCAAATCATTCCTGGTATCTGGTGATGTTATTGTTAGCAACCATGATGCTAGGGATGTGGATTCTCATCAGCGCCCTTGGTAACAATGGTGCTGACGATGATGATGACTTTGGCGGGGGTAAAATGATTCCCGCTTATAATCCAATTAACTAAAATGATAGAAGTAAAAATGCGTAAAGAACAGTATCAAGTACCCCAAGTAGAATTTGTATTCCGTGAGAATGGAGAGTTTATTACTACACCATCCTTGGATCTCTTTACTGATAAGCGTGTGGTTATTTTTAGTTTGCCTGGTGCATTTACTCCTACTTGCAGTGCTTATCAACTCCCTGGATTTGAAGAGCGATATGAAGAGTTTATTCAACTTGGTATCGATGCTATTTACTGCATCTCTGTTAATGATGGCTTTGTAATGAATGCCTGGGCAAAAGATCAGGGTATTGAGAAAGTAAAACTCATCCCCGATGGTAATGCTCACTTCACTCGTGCAATGGGACAACTAGTTCGTAAGTCTAATCTTGGCTTTGGTGAGCGTTCCTGGCGTTATGCTGCTGTGGTTGATAATTGTATCATTGAGAAACTGTTTGAAGAACCTGGCAGATGTGATAACGCTGCTGACGATCCCTATGGAGAAACCACTCCTGAAGCAGTCCTGGAATATGTGAAGACTGCAACACGGGAACCCGTTACTGCTTGACAGTACACTTAAAACTTGATATGATTTGTAAGGAGGCTTAACTGCCTCCTTTTTGCTAAATATGCAAAGTGCCGTAGGAAATCCGATTTCCATAACGGATGTCGAATTCAATTTGTTTTAATGCTTAAAAAATTCCTGCCACTTATTTTGGCAACTTCTATTCCCGCTGCTTGTGCTTACCCCTCAATCAGCGAAATTAAAAACCCTCCAGCTCTTACTGTAGAACCTGTAGTTGGTTTTATTGATGCCAAAAAGGTAGTTGAAATTGAAGTAGAAGAAAAAACTTGGAAGTGTCCTACATGCAATAAGAATGAGCAATATGTTTTAGAAAAACTTCAAGAGAAAACAAAAATTACAGATAGAAATGCTCTTGCAACAATTCTGGGGAATATTAAATCAGAAAGCAACTTCCATCCCAACATCTGCGAGGGAGGTGCTAGAGTTCCTTACAATCGTTGCCATCGCGGTGGTTACGGACTCATTCAGTGGACCACTACGAACCGTTATCTGGGGCTAGGTAGATTTGCTAAGAAGTATGGTTACGATCCCTCCAGTCTTGAGGGACAAACTGCATACATGATTAACGAATATACTTTCCAGAAATACCTTCCTGAGTTTGAAGGAAATGGACAAACAGTTGATCAGTACATGGTTGCTGCTTACTATTGGTTAGGTTGGGGCATCAAAGGTGCTCGTCAAACTTACGCTTATAACTATACTAAGAAACTTGTGTATTCATGAACGAAGACTGGCGCTACTCTGATGATAGAATGAAAGTGCGAACGGAAGCACTTAAAATTCTTCTTGCAAAATTTGGACATCAAATGGAAGGAGTAGTTCCTAAATATTCAAATCAATCCATTTATGAGTGTGCTCATGATTGGGTTTCACAAGGCAATGCCAGTACATTTGGTATTGTAAAATATTACGAGGCATACTATGCAAAAAGTAATTAACGCAATCGCTTTACTTTCGGGGTTAACTTCTTTAGTTTTGATTGGTGGAAGTACCTATGTTCTTCTGAACAAAGATGCACTGATTGAATCTGCTAAGGAGCAGGCTGTCAAAGCAGCAACAGATGCAGTTGCTGGAGCACTTCCTGGTATGATTCAAGGTGCTATGCCAAAAATGCCATCAGCGACTGGTGGTGCTATTCCTTCTGTTCCTGGACTATGAAAAAACTTGCTTTGTCTATGTTAGCAGCAGCATCCTTTGTGATGCCTGCTTTTGCTGAACCAAAACTTAAAAAAGGATTCTATAGTATGGATTCTATGGGTTGCATGATTACACGAGAATGCACCAAAGATGTCCGACGAATCAAGAGTATCAACGATATTCGTAAAGAGTTTCCTAATTCTAATTTTGATCTTGTTGCTGACGAGTTTGACTCGATGCTGGTATCCCTTGATAAAATCGGAGTTATGGTTTTTCTAGGGCATGAAAAGTATTTCCCCCCAGGACATCGTGGAGTATATCATACAGTATCAAACAACTTTTATCTGAATGATGCTTTTGTGCATCGTCCTCATGTACTTATGACTGTGATGCGTCATGAGGGTTGGCACTCTGCACAAGACTGTATGGCAGGAACTATCGAGAATAGTTTAATTGCTCTCATCTATCCAGAGGAAAAGGTTCCACAAGTTTGGCGTGATATTGTGGAGGAGAGTTATCCCAAGTCTGCTGTTCCTTTTGAAGCAGAAGCAAAATGGGCAGGTATGACTCAAGGTATGACTGCTAAAGCACTTGATGCTTGTACTACTGGTAAGATGTGGGAGATTTATGAACCCACACCACTGACTGAAAAATGGCTGCGTGAAAAAGGATTTATTAATTAATGACTGTACCATTCTTTATTGAAGAACCTATCACTTGGAAAAAGATTGAGGTCCCCCAAGATATCATCTATTATTGTGATATGACAACACTAGATGCAGATCGTGAAGACTTGCGTTATATTGATTGTGTCTGGATGCATATGGGATACTACGGTGTCCCTAAGCATGTTATGAAAGCAGTTCGTGATGAGTTTAATCCACCTCAAATTAAACCAATTTTTGAATAAATAGGAGTGCGCTGTCTCCAATTTCATGGCTGAAGAAGTAAAAGAAGTTTCTAAAGAAGAAGAGAAGAAAAAAGGTTTTCTTGGAAAAATTAAAGATGCTGCCACTGATCATGAAAGTCAGTTAGAAGCAATCAGCACCATGGTTCGCCTTGGCATTCTTGTTTGGAGTGGTGGCATTCTGACTCTTGCATATATTAAGTTACCACCCGCTTTTGGTATTCCCGAACAGAAACTTGATCCTACTTTCATTGCTTCTGTGTTCACTGGAGTTCTTGCTACCTTCGGCGTTCAGACTGCTAAGAAGTCTGGTGACGGAACGATGAAGATGGGTAATGCTGGTGGTGTATCTAAGGCAGACTTGGAGAAACTGATTGCTGCTGCAGCTTCAACTGCTCCTGCTCAAACGATTCGTATTGAACAAGCACCTCTTCAAATCTCAACTGCCGCTCCCAAGAAAGACGGCGAACCACCTGTAATGCCTACGGTATAGAACAATGATGTTACTTACTTTGTTTATTGTTGGACACATGGAAATTGGTAATGGATATTGTCGAACAGAGATGATGTTACAAGATGATTTGATTTCAATGGAATATCCATGTGAGTATTATTCTGAATTGAAAGATTTAGATAAACAATTAAAGGAATGGTAAAATGAAACCAAACATTGTGCCACCGAAGTCGCCATTTAAGTGGGCTGCTATTGGAGTAGGCACTCTGTTTGGTATTGCACATTTGGGGATGGTTGGACACCTAATCAACCGTCCCATTTTTCCTAATCTACCTGTTGGTAATTACACTTCTTATACAGTTGAGTATGGTAGAGATGGATATAAAATCAAATACAATTCTAATGATCCTAAGGTGATGACTAAGGATAGGGTTGTTAATAAAAAGAATGGATTTTTTGGTATCGGTGGAAACACTAATATCATTCAACAAGAACAATACACCATGGACGGAGCAACGCATCTCCAGGGTGGTGGAGCGGGAAAGTTGACTGCCCAACAAGTCGAGTGTATCAAGGCGGAAGGTGGTGGCGAAAATGCAGGTAGAATGGTTGGAGCTAGTGCTGGTGCTGCTGTTGCCCCATGGTTTAGTAGCATTCCTTATATTGGTTGGTTGGCTGCGGGATGGGTAACAATGTTTGCTCAGGATAAGGGAGCAGATATTGGTGGTGATGTCGCCACAATGGTGAAGGACTGTGAGTGATATAAACGATCCTGTTTGGAGTGTTATTATTCTTCTTTGTTGTGGATTAGCATTTACTTTATATTGTGTTATATATATTTTACTCCTATCATTTAAGGAACTAAAAGAAGATGGCCAAGTCCGCGAACAAGGGCAAGAAGGG
>Ga0255751_10001009_pt1 | contig 26879 bp, 43 predicted proteins | sample 071ome_20_FD_179951 | JGI IMG/M metagenome (GOLD analysis project Ga0255751, IMG submission 179951) | Coastal salt marsh microbial communities from the Groves Creek Marsh, Skidaway Island, Georgia - 071412BT metaG (version 2) | ecosystem: Environmental > Aquatic > Marine > Intertidal zone >... | reverse complement strand
AGACTAGGTTTGTCCCGGTTAAAGATAAATAATAGCTCATTGAGTTCTATAAGATGAGCTTAGGCATAAATAATGATGTAAGTTATGAGAATCCATGGACATTTGATAACAAACCTTTTGATAGTAATGATATTGGGGATTACTTCGGGTTTGTTTATCTCATTACCAATAAGTCCAACTCACGACGTTACATTGGTAGAAAGTATTTTTGGTCGTTCAGAAAACCACCGGGTAAAAAAAGAAAAGTAAAACAAGAATCGGATTGGAAGAAGTATTACGGTTCTTGCCCAGAATTAAAAGAGGATTTAAAAAAATACGGTAAAGAGACTTTCAATAGAGAAATAATAAGTCTCCACACCACGAAGGGTAATTGTAATTTTGAGGAAACAAAACAGTTATTCTTAAATAATGTCTTATCTGAGGCACTTGACGACGGCAGTCCAGCGTACTACAATAGTAACATCCTTGGACGCTACATGCGAAAAGATTATGGTAACTTTGGAAGACACTCTATCAGCGACACATGATTGGGCAATAGATCGTATACATACTCTTTGTGAAATTCCTACTTATGATGTTGTGGATACAATAGAAGATGCACACGCTATTAAAGCCGAATTCTACGAATGGTTAGATCCAGAAATCGAAGATCATGAAATCTATTCACTAGAATACTTAGGAGACACGGATGACTAACGGAGCATCAGACAGTTTTAAAAAGAAAATACTTAAAGAATGTGAAAAGTTGGTTGATGATGGCCAGCATATTGAAGCAAGTCAACTTTTCAGAACTTATTTCCCAGAGTTTGGGTCAGCACTCCCTGACAGGTTTGACACGGTGCGGGTTTAATGTTATGCTACATAGACTTGTGCCGACAGAGATTTTATCTCTATGCGGATGCTGAGTTCAATCGATTTAATGTTTAACAAAATTATTGCTACAATTCTTGCAACAACTGGTGCAGCGTGTGCTTATCCGACGATTTCTGAAATCAAAGCACCACCCCAAGTTGCAATGGTAGATGTAAAAGTTGATAATGGTAAGGCAGTTCCAATTGAGGTTGTAGAAAAATCTTGGAAGTGTCCTGGTTGCAATCCTAATGAAAAGTATGTTTTAGAAAAACTCCAAGAGAGTACAAAGATTAGAGACCGTAATGCCCTTGCAACGATCATGGGCAATATCAAGTCAGAGTCTGGTTTCCGTCCTAATGTGTGTGAGGGAGGTGCTATCGTTCCTTATGAGAAGTGTTATCGTGGTGGATACGGACTTATTCAATGGACTACCTACAACAGATACACGGGTCTGGGAAAATTCTGTAAGAAATATGGTTGCAATCCTAGCAGCATTGAAGGACAGACTCGTTATATGATAAATGAGTCGCATTTTCAAAAAGTTCTTCCAGAGTTTGAGGGTGCTGGACAACCTGTTCATCAGTACATGGTTCCTGCTTATTACTGGTTAGGTTGGGGCATCAAAGGGTATCGTGAACAATACGCTTATAACTATACTAAACGACTTGTCTGGGCATGATTAAGAAAGTAATTAAGAAGGGTATTAAATACGTTAAGAAAGTGTTTATTCCCAAGAGTGAGTTCATTGAAGATACTCCTAAAAAATCTGAAAAGAAACAACCGACTTACACAGGAGTTGTTGCCCCTGTTGTTACTCCTTTTGATTCTTGGTTTTCTAAGCCTGTGAAGAGTGAAAAGGTGGTTGCCTATGAAAAGCACGTTGCTCAAAAAATTGAAGAGCAACGAATTGTAGAGGCAGCACAACCTAAGAAAGAATCAGAAAATATCCACCAAATGATGTATGAGCGTGCTTCTAAGTATTGGGGCACTTGGAAAGAAGAACTTCCTGGTGGATCTGAAAATTTTCAGTCTGGTCCTGGTGGTTGGAACTCTGGTACTGGTATGGGGCAATTTAATTAATGGATTACACCAGAGAGCAGATGAAGCTTCGAGAACAATCTATTGAAGTTCTCTTTAAAACTTTTGGTCAGGACAATAAAAATACATCAATGTATGAGTGTGTTGATGAATGGATCGCTAAAGGAAATGTAACCACTGCTGGATTGGTTAAATACTACAAAGCGTATTATACGTCATGAAAAAACTTTTATTTGGTTTATTGGGATCTTGTCTTCTGACTACTGCAGTTTTGGCAGAAGGTAAGATCTCAAAAGGATTCTATAGTATGGATTCTATGGGTTGCATGATTACACGAGAATGCACCAAAGATGTTCGAAGAATCCAAAGTATCAACGATATTCGTAAAGAGTATCCTGATTCTGATTTTGATGCTATTGCTGACGAGTTTGACTCGATGCTGGTATCCCTTGATAAAATCGGAGTTATGGTTTTTCTAGGAGCAGAAAAATATTTCCCTGTTGGGCATCGTGGTGTTTACCATACGGTGTCCAACAATTTTTATTTGAATGATGCTTTCATGAAGCGTCCTTCTGTTCTTATGACTGTGATGCGTCATGAAGGTTGGCACGCTGCACAGGACTGTATGGCAGGCACTATTAAGAATAGTATGATTGCTATTATCAAACCAGAAGAAGATGTGCCTAAACTCTGGCGTGAGATTGTAGAAGAGAGTTACCCTAAGTCTGCTGTGCCCTGGGAAGCAGAGGCAAAGTGGGCAGGTAAGACTGAGGGTATGACTGCTAAGGCATTGAAGTCTTGTGCTGCTGGCACGATGTGGACTGACTACAAACCAACACCACTAACTGAGAAGTGGTTGCGTGAAGAGGGTTTTATCAAATAAATAGCAGAGCCTTACTCTCTACAAATGCTCGGTAAACCCAAAGCAAAAGTAGAAGAGAAAGACCACCACGATCATGAAGATAAAGGTGAAGTTTTGGGTAATTTAGTGAAAGTTGTTGTACTTATATGGTCTGCATCTCTTCTCACGTTTAGCTACGTTAGACTACCAAACGGTCAAAAAATTCTTGATTTTGACCCTACCTTTATCGCATCAGTTTTCTCTGGATCACTTGCTGCATTTGGACTTTCTCCTGCTAAGGCGGGAGGTGGAAATGGTAAAACAGTGGCAAAGAAAGAACCAGAAGTTGTATCTGCAGTAGAACCTAAGAAAGACTAATGTGGAAGTCCAAGAAACAACCTATTGAGGAAACAATCGTGGAAACACCAAAACAAAAACCATCGGCAATAAAACTAATTGCACTTGGTTTAGGTGCTGCTGTTGGTATTGCTCATATAGGTGTTCTTGGACACTTGATGAAAATGGTTGAGAAGTATGCTGATCGACCACAATATCCAAATATAAACCTTCCTACTGGGCCATATTCTTCTTGGAATGTGAATGTTAGTAAGGAAGGTTATTCTATAGATTATAAAGCAAATGATCCTAAGGTCTTATCATCTGAGAGATCTATGGAATTGGATAGAAATAAAAAAGGATTATTTGGTGGTGGAAATGAGAAGAGAAGTGAATATCGTAGAGATGAATATACTATGAATGGCACTCGCAATACAGGAGGTGCCGTTGATGGTGAGGGAAAGACACTTGCAAAAACAGAAGAGTGTATTCGGGCGGACGCTGGAGCACGCAGTCAAGGTGCAATGGCAGGCGCTAGTATTGCAACAGGACTTGCTCCTGCTCTGACTAGTATTCCTTATGTGGGATGGTTAGCAGCAGGATGGGCGGTGCTTCTGGGACAAAAAGTTGGATCTGATATTGGTTCTGAAGTGGGGTCTGCTTTCAATGACTGCTAGAGAATTAAACGACCCAGTGTGGTCAGTCATTATACTTTTATGCTGTGGACTCGTATTTACGGCATATTGTGTCATATATATTCTACGCCTATCATTTAAGGAACTAGAAGAAGATGTCCAAGAGTCCGAACAAGGGCAAGAAGGGAACTGCAAACAACAAGAAGCAGAACCAGGGCAACGCAACAGCAAAGAAAGCTAAAAACGGAGGCAAGAAGAAGTAATGGGAGCAATGATACCACCTAGCAGGAAGTCCTGCTATAATTTCCGAGTAGTGGAAATAAATAGGGTTGTAGACGGAGACACTATCGATGTCACTATTGACCTGGGTTTCGATCTTTATAAGAAAGAAAGGGTCAGAGTGGCAGGAGTCGATACGCCTGAAAAACGAACTAAGGACGAAGAAGAAAAGGCTCTTGGTTACGATGCAACCCACTGGCTCGAAGAGAAACTCCACGGTGCTATCGCTGGTGATGATGACCTCGTTATTAGGACTGAGCTTGTTGGGGGTGTTGGTAAATACGGTAGACTCCTGGGATGGCTCTACATCGGAGACGCAGAAGTCTCTCTCAACGAGCAAATGATTGAAGAAGGTTATGCTTGGTCATACGACGGTGGAACCAAACAAAAGAACTTTGAAGAACTTCGTGAAATCAGAAGAGCACACGGAACCCTGGTGGAGTAAAATGGAACAAAGACAATGGCAAGAAGTTTTTACCATTGTGAGAAAATACCAAAAAAATATGCGTGGTAATCCATCTTATAAAGATGAATACGAAAGATTACATGAAATATTGAATGAGATGGAACCATTAGCATACGGAGAAATTCCATGCAAAAATTAGTCAACACAATAGCACTTTTATCTGGTTTAGTTTCTTTGGGTGTTTTGGGTGGTGGATACTATCTTTATGTAAATAAAGATGCAATGATTGAGGATGTCCGTACTAAAGTAACAGAAGAGATTACAAAGACAATCACAGAGTCTCTTCCAGGAATGATTGATTCTGCACTCCCAGAAATTCCTGAAATGCCAACAAAAACTGGCGGTGTAATTCCGTTTTAATTAATAATTGTTAAATAGTATTGATGTAGTACGATTTGACATGGCTAGATCTCCAGCAAAAAAGAGAAATGACAATCAAGATAAGTTCTTCTTGTATGTAATTTTCTTTCATCTGTTTACTGCTATTTCAAATATCTTTAGGGACTGATGCCTGAAATTCGTGATGTAAGAATTGGTGAGATAAAAGATATTGGTGTTCCACCAGTACGGGATATTTTTACTGGACTTCCAGTAGCAATTCCACAGTCTCCTCCGGTTACTGTGACTATTGGTAGTCCTATTGTTGATATACCAGGATGCGTTGAGTACAATCCTAACGGTCCTGGTTTGGTTAAGGATGATCCGAATGGAACTTATACTTTATGTGATGGTCAGGTTCCATCATTTGATCCTATTGATTATGAACCAGAGGGGATGGTAATGACTGGTCCGCCAGAACCTGTTCCTGAAGTTGATGGAAATGTACCAGAGATTCCCGAAACACCAGTAATTCCAGAGATTAACAAAACTCCTGTTCCCATCATAAAAGAGGAACCAAAGAAGGAAGTTGTAGAAGTTCCAGAAGAACCTACTTGGGTAGAAGAATACTTGCCATCACCACAAGAAGTTTCAACAACGGTTACTATTGCCGTAGCAGCAGCAGGGGCAGCAGTCTTTGGAAAACCAATAGCAGAGTTTCTATTGAAGTTAATTAAACCTGCTGTCAAAAAGATTATTGATAAGATTAATAAGGCAAGGGGGAAACATCCACCTATTTTGTCTGTGTTTGAGAGACGCCAGTTACAGAGGCGGGAGCGGGAATAGAATGTCGGTGTGGAGCAATTGCATTCTTATTCATCACTGTCACATCAGCACATAACTTTGCCATCTCTGTGCCAGGAGTGAATAGAATACCCTCCTTCATTAGATTTCCACAGGTCTTGAGACGAGCGAGTTCAAAGTCAAGCCTCTTGTTAGCAGTCAGTTGTTTCTGTAAAGCAATCTGTGTTGCTGCTGCTTGTTTACATTGGTCTTGAAGTTTAGTATCAAGTGGTTTAGACCAAGTTGCAGAAAATCCTACGGATAAATTGTAATTATCTTTCTGTCCAGTTCTCGTATTTTTGAAAAATAATACATCTCCAGGATTATCAATTCTTCCATCATCGTCCAAATCTGAAACATCATAGACTGGATCAAGGTAATATGGTTCGTATGGTTTGGCAGCAGACATACTACCAGTTACATAAGGTGTAATGTTTAGTGTAGGACCCTGACACTGGATCCCACCGCCGTAAGTGTTTGTGATGTACGGGCCTTGTAAAACCTGTATTGCCTGGTTAGTAACAGAGCCTGAAGAGTTAGCAACAGGATTAGCAGTGGCGCTAACACCACCCACAGACTGACCCAGTGCTTGAGACGGCGATAGTAGTCCATAACATACTACTGCGAGAAGATACTTGTAGTGTCCGTTACGGATTCTATGATTGTTTCTCTTTGGATTATCGTATGATTCTGTAGTCCTGGTCCCTGATAAGTTTCTGTGAACTGAAATGCTTCTCCAGGATTTGATTGCTTCCAGGTTTGCGATCCTTGTAATCCAGTCCATGTTGTAGTCACTCCGTCTATACTATTACTTGATTGTGTAGTGGGTAGATTAATTTGACCACTTGTAGTTTCTACCCCAGTTCCTGTCACTGAATATTGATATCCAGTAGAGTAGTCCATCGAGTTGATGGTCTCTGTGATTGTTTGTGTTGTTTCGGTATGACTCGTCATAGAGCCTTGGGTGAAGTTAGGAACTACAGGGACAGCTTGTGCTGCCCCGTGTAGAGCACCAAGAACCAACCCGAGACCGATTGCTTCTTGTAATCTAGTCATCAGTCGAAGATAGAAATTTCGGAAACAAATTGACCAATAGCACTTGTGCCTGCTCCACCTGCGGTGATGCTGATAGCACCAGCAGTATCAATAGTTCCTGCTAAAGTACCAGCAGAACCAGCAGCAGTAGAGGTAAGGTCACTGAAATTAGCAACATCACCAACATTTACAGCAGAAGTTGGAACGGCATCTCCTTGTGTATAAGATGAATTAAAAGAAAATGCCTCACCCGATGTTGCTTGTGATGCTGTAATTACACTGGTAGCACCAGTAAATCCATCATTTGTAATTGATAATGAGTTACCAACAACACCAGCAGTAGTTCCATCAGTTGTAGTTACATTACTACCCGAAATAGACATTGAGTGTCCAAGTCTTACCGCTCTGGTAGCAGCAGCATCAACATTCAGTTGAACACTGGAAGATAGTTTATGGTTAAGGGCACCAGCATTAGCAGCAGGTGCGGTCATCAATAACATTCCAAAAGCGATAAGTGCTTTCTTCATTTTTTTATTTGTGGTTGCACACTGACTTTATTTAGTTATAAATAAAATGAATTCATAAAACTGAAATGAACGAACAACAGAATCATTTGTCACAATTAATGGAGCAAAGATCTAAACTTGCTTCTGATTTAGAAAATCTTGGATCTCAATCGACAAGAACTAGGGAAGTTCTTTTGAAGACACAAGGTGCCATTGAGTATCTTCAGGCAATTGGAGTTGCACTTCCAGAACCAGAAGTTACTGAAGAAGCAGAAGCAGAAGCACCAGCAGAGGAAGCACCAGCAGAAGAAGGTTGACGCTCTGACCAAAAGGCAGTATAATATCTGAGTCGAGAGGGAAAGGCACTGCCGCTCCTCTCAACTCAAGACTCAGTAGCTCAGCAGGATAGAGCATCTGCCTTCTAAGCAGTTGGTCGGGGGTTCGAATCCCTCCTGAGTCGTTGTCCTTCTTTCGTTATGGACCCAATCAATCCGATAAAAGTTTTAATACTCATTGGAGAACTTGAAGGGTGTTATACCCATACCAAGAAATTGGGTTTTGAAGAGGACAATAAAATCCTTGATGAGATGAAGCAGAGGTATTATAAACTCTACTTCAAACTCTGTAAGGAACAGGGTATTAAACCCCTGTAATCCCCTGTGGCGCAGCGGTAGCGCAGTTGACTGTTAATCAATGGGTCGCAAGTTCGAATCTTGCCGGGGGAGTTGCCACTCTAGCTCAGCTGGATAGAGCAACGGTTTTGTAAACCGTAGGTCGTCGGTTCAAGTCCGACGAGTGGCTTGACAAGGTGGTACATCTTGTCTTATAATACTCCTGTCCGTGTGAGGGAGTGCGTTGGGAGAGAAATCTCCCACCACAATGCGGAGTTAGTTCAGCGGTAGAACGCTATCCTTCCAAGTTAGATGTCGTCGGTTCGATTCCGATACTCCGCTTCGGGAAACCGAATTCCCGATACAATATAAATAACCAAGTGATGAAAGCCTCAACTACTCGCAAGTAGTCACGAAGTTAAACAGAGACACGTCGAGTCTCTTTCCATCCGCAGGTATTACTCTGCGAGAAAATAACGAGGTATCTAAAATGATTAAATCCGCATTCGCAGCACTCGCTGCTGCTCCCCTTTTCGCTGGTGCTGCAATGGCAGGACCCTACGTTAACGTTGAAGCCAACTCTGGCTTCACTGGTAGCGACTACACTGGCACGACCACTGACTTCCACGTAGGTTACGAAGGCACTGAAGGTGTTCTCGGTTACTACGTCCAAGCAGGTGCTTCTGTCGTTTCTCCTGACGGTGCTGCTGCTGACACTGTTCCTTCTGGTAAGGCAGGTCTGAGCGTTGCTGCTACTGAGAACCTGGGTGTTTATGGTGAAGTCAGCTTCGTCGGTTCTGGCGTTGCTGGTGTTGACCGTGGTTACGGCACCAAAGCAGGTGTTAAGTGGACCTTCTGATCACTTGATTAGATAAAAATCAGGACCCTCTAACAAGGGTCCTTTTTTATGGTTAAAATTTTGTATCGTTTCTGATGAAATATTTGAAGGTATTACTTCACCCCGTTACTCAGTTCAACCTGTTGGTCATGGGGTTCTTGATTCTAATTCAGGGACTTCACCTCCATGCTCACCATGAAATGGACCTTGATGCCGATAGTTACGTTCGTAACTTCTGCAGAAAGAATCTTGAAAAATGTGAGAGAATAATTCTGGAGCGATAAATACTTGACAACAGTCCCCACTTGTGTTATGATCTCCATAACCCCGTGGGGTTCTCTTATGTCGGTGTGGCGGAATTGGTAGACGCGCTGGGTTTAGGTTCCAGTGTCCTTGCGACGTGGAGGTTCAAGTCCTCTTACCGACACCAGGGGAATTAGCTCAGTTGGTAGAGCGCCTGCTTTGCAAGCAGGATGTCAGGAGTTCGAGTCTCCTATTCTCCATCCAAATTATTTTGGTGTTATGCAATTACCATTTTATGATGATTGGTTTCAGTCTAGACTGAATAAAACACGAAATATTTTGGGAGATGATTGGTTTCTGGGTAAAACAATTCTAGAACTGGGTGCCGCTCATGGTGACTTCGGAATGTTTTTCACCAAGTTGGGTTCTCAAGTTACTTTTTGTGACGCTAGATTTGAACACTTAGAATCAATTCAACAAAAACTACAAGTCGCATCTAAACTAATTCAATTAGATCAAAACACTGTGTACGATTTGGGTCAGCAATTTGACCTAGTTCTTCATTTTGGTGTTTTGTATCATGTTGAAAACTGGAGACAAGATCTAGCATGTGCATTAAATCATTCTAATTTGATGCTACTAGAAACAGTGGTTCATCCAGATAATACTGTAGAGGATTATTGGGAACCAGGTGGTGGATATCATTACGATGAATACAACTGCTTGCATCCAACCTTCACTGAGGCATCGGTAGAAAAAACTCTTACTGAACTCGGTGCAAAGTTTATACGCTTCGACAATGCCGATCTAAATACTACAGGATGGTTGCATGATAATGTCATTATCCAGAACGTATACAACTGGACTTCTGACAATTATTTGTTATACCAACCGACAGTAAAAAACGATATTGAGTATCGAACTCACTATCGAAGATTTTGGTTAGTTATTAGATGAAAATCAATCTCTGGTATTGTGAAGATATGGGTCAATGGAGATGGACCCTAACTGATAATCGTCGTCCTATTTGCAAACAAGAGTCGGGACAAAGACCCGATCTTAGAGATGCAATGGGAGATGTCGCTAACACTGTAGAATATTTGTTGGGCGATTAGCTCAGCGGTAGAGCGCCTCCCTTACAAGGAGGATGTCACAAGTTCGATCCTTGTATCGCCCATGAAGAAAAAACTCAAAAAAATAATTCAAAAACCTCTAAGGTTTCATCACCAAGATATCCATGAAGAATTTGATATACTAAAAGATCTACTGACAAAAGTTCTTGTAAAACTTGATCAAATTGAAAATGACGGAAAGACTCAATAAAGTTTATCATAGGGAAAATATTTCCTTTGCAGAAAATATTCTGAAGGTTTTAATTGATCCGAATTTTTATACAGCATACCAAAGAACCATGGATTACTATGGGGAAATAGTTACGTCGTTTTCTTCTTTTGATAATGAAAGAGGTAATCCTTTAGAGAAAGTTGTTAGTAACTATATTGTAAATTTGTATGATGATAGAATTCAAGATTTTATGAAGAGAAACAATCTTTATACTAATGGAACTTATTCATGGAATTGTTGGTGGCAGATGTATGATCCAAATGTTGTAAATAGTAAGCACCCTAGACATGATCATTATGCCTCAGGAGAAAATGTAGAATTTTCTTTTGTACATTTTTTAAAAACGAATGGGGATAAGTGTTTCAGATTTATAGGTGATTATGGCGAGAACTATGATTACGTTAACGAAGAAGATGGAGATTTAATCTTCTTTCCTTCTTGGGCAGCGCATGAAGTTCTTCCTGCAAAATCTGGTGTTCGTGCAGTTATTTCTGGTAACATCATGATCACTGAACATAGTTCGTGGTAGACCAATGATTAAAATTAGATGTAAAAATTGTAACGAAGAATTTTTTCTATCTTCTAAACGCACTTGTTGCGGATGTCCTAATAAGACGACTGTAGACGGAGACAAGATTACTGCTATTGATTTAAAGCAAGTAGAAATTATCAAAGTCAATAATGAACTTGTCGATGAAAAAAAGAAATATTTGACATCACAGGATCTTGAATTTCAAGAAAGTAGAAAAAAGCGTAAGGTTAAAAAATTAGATTTTGAGGTTCGATAAATGTCTGAGGTTATTGATTTTCCTAGTCTAGGATATGTGATTGATGATCTCCCAGAGAATATTCTGCAAGAGTTATGGGGGCATTTGCGAGACGCCATTGATCAAAAAAATGAAGCAAACCATAAACTTGCTGGAAATATTTCTGAAGAATATTATCTTAATCAGGATAATTTAAGTGAAGATATCTACGAGTATCTTTTCGGTTTGGCAAATGATTATGATAATAGATTTTCTTATTCTAAATATTCAGCACGCACATGCACAGAAGAATTGCCATTGTGCATCTCTAGTATCTGGGCAAATCTTCAAAAAAAGTACGAATTTAATCCTGTACATGATCATGCAGGAATTTATAGTTTTGTTATCTGGATGCAAATTCCTTATGATTTAACTGAAGAGTTGACGCAACCACACTGCATCAAGTCTAATTCTGGAAATGCTAGTTTATTCAATTTTTATTTTACTAGTCATCTGGGAAAGATTATGACTCATACTATTAATGTGGATAAAACTTACGAAGGTAAGATTATTCTTTTCCCCGCAGATTTGAGTCATTCTGTAAATCCATTTTATACTAGTGATGATTATAGAATATCCATCGCAGGTAATATGTCTCTAGAGTCTGCAGACTTTACTAAAGACTAAATACAACAACTTCGATTACACTGATGGAAATTTTTAGTATTGATGAATGGGAAAAAAATTTTGATGCTCTTCTAGAAAGAGTAGAAAATGGGGAACACATAGGCATTGTGAGGGACGATGGAACTGCAGCAGTCTTTATACCTGCTGATGACGATCTTCTAAAAATCTATACAGATCATAACGAAGCGTCCTAACCACTTGACTAAAATTTCATAGTCTGATAGACTAGATGGGTCAACACTCAAACAAATGACACTCACAACTAAGTTCAAGAAAGACCTTCAAATGCTTCGCAGTGCCTCTGATGGCGAAATTTTCCTTGACGTGAAGAATCCGAAACTTTACAAAAAGGTTCGTCGGTACTACGAGAATGAAGGAGTGGTATTTTCAGGTGACCCACTTGATGATTATGACATTCTTATGGACTGCCTTGTTCGTGATTTTGAGTCTATTGAGGTTGCATAGTCACGGGAAGACTTTAAAAACGCCCTGGTCGGGATGGTCTTAGGACCCCTGGGTTTCTTAGTTCCTAAAACTAAGTGGTGGAGTCACTATGACCCTCTGGTTTCCTTGTTCCTAAAACAAGGTGGTGCGGATGGGGTCAACCCCGCCTGGGACTTAGTTATTACCCAGTCAAAAAAATAACTTGGCGAGCCTGACAACCTAACCCTAGAGGGAACATGTTTTGCAAATGCGTGCGTAGAGATCGACCTTGGGGATGGTACGAAACCATCGAACAGGGCGATGAATATAAAGTAAAGCGTATTTTTGTAAATCCTAACTCCAGGTTTTCTCTTCAATACCATAATCACCGCTCAGAACACTGGGTGGTAGTTGAGGGCAGTGCTCTTGCACTTGTCAACAACTATGAAGAGCAAATTTATCCTGGTAAACACTTCTTTATTCCACTTGGTTCACGTCACCGCATTACTGCTGGTGATAATGGAGTAATGTTTATTGAAGTGCAGTTCGGTGAATGTCGTGAAGACGACATTATACGACTAGAAGATGATTATGGAAGAGTAGATTCTCAAGACACAGAATAATGTATTTGGTAACTGGTGGTGCAGGATTTATTGGTAGTAATTTTCTGCATTATATGCGGAAGGTTACCAATGAAAAAGTCATTGTACTGGACAATCTAACTTATGCTGCAGACATGAGGTTCATTCCTCAAGATTCTCAGTTTGAATTTGTCTGGTGTGATATTACAAATGAACAGCATGTGGACCACATCTTCCACAAGTATAAACCCAGAAAGGTTTTTCATTTTGCTGCCGAGAGTCATGTCGATAATTCTATTACGAACTATCGACCCTTCTTGGAATCTAATGTAGTTGGTACTATTAACTTGTTGAATGCCTCAGTTGCAATCGACCTTCATAAATTTCATCATATTTCTACCGATGAAGTTTATGGATCTCTTGAATATGATGATGAGAATCTTTTCACTGAAGATACTCCTTATGATCCAAGAAATCCTTATAGTGCCAGTAAAGCAGCATCAGACCATTACGTTAAAACATGGCATAACACATACGGTCTTCCATACGTTATTACCAACTGCAGTAATAACTATGGACCTCATCAGCATAAAGAAAAGTTGATCCCAAAGGTGGTTGACAATGCTTTGCATGATAGAGTGACATACATGTACGGCGGCGGACATCAAATTCGTGACTGGTTGTATGTTCATGATCATTGTCGTGCTATCTGGACGATTGAAGAACAACGGATTTTAAATGATAACTTCAATATTGGTGGTGGATGTGAACTGCAGAATATTGAAGTTACTAAAAAAATTCTAGATATTCTTGATAAACCCCATTCATTGATTGGGGTTTCTAACAGTCGTCCAGGGCAAGACAAGCGTTATGGTATGAGTTATGATAAACTTACCCAGAGGACTGGTTGGATTCCTCATATGAGTTTTGACTCAGCATTAGAAATGACAGTTGATTGGTACTTGAAGCAATGATTTCACTTTATGGTCCTGGATTTGTTGGTGGAAAGTTTGCCAAAATGTATCCAGAGATTGTTGACATTCAACAGAAATTTGACAGGTATCCAAGACACAAGGAGATCCTGTATTTCATTTCTACAACGCACAACTATCACGTTCATGATCAGATTACTAAGGATGTAGATACTAATCTAAAAGTCCTTTGTGAGGTTCTGGACTACTGTCGTTCAGAGGACATTACATTCAACTTCATCTCTTCTTGGTTTGTGTACGGTAAAACACCCTACATGCCAGCGAAAGAAGATTCTAGATGTGATCCTACTGGGTTCTATTCTATTACCAAAAAGTGTGCTGAAGATTTAATTAGGTCTTTTGCTGATACTTATGGTATGAAATATCGTATCCTGCGCTTATGTAATGTCTTAGGCGCAGGAGACAAAAATGCTACCCGCCAAAAGAACGCAATCACTTGGATGATTAACGAACTTAAAGTGGGTCATGATATCAAACTGTATGATCACGGTAATCATTGTCGTGATATAATGCATGTTCAGGATGTTTGTAGAGCGATTAAACTTGTACTAGACAAAGGCAACTTGAACGAGATTTATAATATCGGATCTGGTAAACCGACTACAGTATCAGAAATCATCTCTCTTGCCAACCACTATATACAGTCGGAGGGTAAGGTAGTGAGCATCGATCCTCCCGAGTTTCACAAAACTGTCCAATGCCAGAATTTCTGGATGGACACTAAAAAACTTCAATCACTTGGGTTTGAACAACATCTCGATTTAGAATTCATTGTAAAAGATCTATGTCTCTAAGCAGTAAAGTATCTGACTTTATCACTAACCTAGAACAGGAAGGTGAACATCTATTTCCTTATCTTGCGAACAAGAATTGGGAACCTGGTCAACCGATTTATTATTCTGGTCCTTATTGGGATAACCAAGAACCAACTGCTGCGATCACGACTCTTTTGCAGGGTAAATGGTTGCCTGCTGGAGAAGAAGTTAATAAGTTTGAACGAGCGTTCTCTAAGCAGTTTGAGTTTGGTCATTCTGTGATGGTCAACTCAGGTTCCTCAGCGAACTTGGTGATGATTGCAGCACTCAAGAAGTATTTTGGATGGGTAGATGGTGATGAAATTATTGTTTGTGTTTGTGGTTTTCCAACTACAATTAACCCCATTCTACAAAACAATCTAAAACCAGTATTTGTAGATATCAATTATGATGACCTTAACTGGAATCTAGATCAGATTAGGTCTAAAATTACTACAAAGACTCGTGCTGTATTTTCATCACCCGTCTTGGGAAATCCCTATGACTTTGATGAGTTTTTTGAGATTCTTGATTCTTATAATATCCACTACATTGCGGACAATTGTGATTCCCTTGGAAGTCGCTGGCGTGGTAATCTGCTTACCAAACACGCCGTCGCAGCGTCTTGTTCGTTCTACCCAGCGCATCATATCAGTACGATCGAAGGTGGTATGGTGTCCTCTAACATTGAAGAGATCGTACAGATCGCTAGATCTTATGCTTGGTGGGGCAGAGGGTGCTATTGTGTAGGATCCCAAAACAAATTGCCCAATGGCGTTTGTGGCAACCGATTCGACCACTGGTTGAAAGGGTATGACCAACAGGTTGACCATAAGTATGTCTTCGGCGTTCAGGGATACAACCTCAAACCTGCTGACTTGCAAGGGTCTATCGGGTTGGTGCAACTGACTAAGCAAGACGAGATACATCGTATCCGTCGTTTCAACAAAGCAAGACTCCATGAGATCTTTTCTAAGATCCCTGGTGTCAGGGTTGTTGAAGAGAAAGAACATGCAGAGACTTCTTGGTTTGGTGTACCGATTGTCTGTGAAGATGGTCCTGTATCAGCAAATAAACATCATCTTGTTAAGTATTTAGAAGACAATAACATCCAGACTAGAAATTATTTTGCTGGTAATCTATTGATGCATCCTGGGTATAGGCATATTGAACCAGCATCTAACTATCCAAACGCATCTAAGGTGCTCAACAACGTATTCTTTATTGGTTGCTCTCCTGTTATTACAGAACCGATGCTTGACTACATAGAAGAGGTTGTTGTAAAATATACCCAAGAAAATCTTTTCCATCATTCGGTATGACACAGTATCAGAAGAAAGCACTAGTTCTCGGTGCAGGTGGTTTCATTGGAAGTCACATGGTTAAACGACTTAAATCAGAAGGATATTGGGTTCGTGGTGTTGACCTTAAACGTCCAGAATTCACAAAGACTGAAGCAGATGAATTTGTTCTAGGAGACCTTAGGGATCCTGGGTTTGTAAAACGTGTTCTTCAATGGAAAGGTACGCAAGGAAACTTCTATCACGAAGTTCCTTATCGTTACATCCAGTGTTTTGATGAGATCTATCAGTTCGCTGCCGACATGGGTGGTGCTGGTTTCGTCTTTACGGGTGAAAACGATGCTGAGATCATGCAGAACTCAGTCACAATCAACCTAAACGTGCTTGAAAAGCAGCGGTTGATGAATGAAGAAAAGGGTAAGAACGTTACCAAGATTTTCTATTCGGGTTCTGCTTGCATGTATCCCGAGTATAATCAATTGGATCCTGATAACCCTGATTGCCGTGAAGAATCTGCATACCCCGCTAATCCTGATAGCGAGTACGGGTGGGAAAAACTCTTCTCCGAGAGACTTTACCTTGCTTACAACCGTAATCATGGCATCCCTGTTCGCATTGCTCGTTACCACAATATCTTTGGTCCTGAAGGAACCTGGGACGGTGGAAGAGAGAAAGCGCCAGCTGCAATCTGCCGTAAAGTCGCTTACCTCCCACAGGAAGGTGGAGCAATCGAGGTGTGGGGAGACGGTCTACAAACTCGTTCCTTCTTGTTCGTTGACGAATGCATTGAAGCGACTAGACGACTAATGGATAGCAACTTCATCGGACCTGTTAATATTGGTTCTGAAGAGATGGTCTCCATTAATCAACTGGTAGACACTGTTGCTAAAGTTGCTGGCAAGGAAGTTTCTAAGATTCATATTGATGGTCCTCTTGGTGTCCGTGGTCGTAACTCTAATAACGATTTGATACGCGAAAAGTTGGGTTGGGACTATCAGCAAACTCTGGAAGAAGGCATTCGTAAGACTTACGAATGGATTAACTGGCAAATCTCTAAAAAAATCTACGCAGAATAAAAATCATGACTGTTAATTCTAGATATCGCCCCTGGCCTAATTCTGGAATTCATGACGAATTGATTCATGATTTCCCTAATTCTGCTAAGGTAACTGGCAACTTTTCTCAGGCATACCAGGACCTTTTTGTTCTTACCATGCTTCGTGGTAAGTTGAATGGAAGATACCTTGAGATTGGATCTAATGAACCACAACTCCTTAGCAACACAGCATTGTTGGAGTCTCTTGGTTGGAAAGGAATTTCTATTGAGATCCTTCCTGAAATGGTAGAAAAATTTAATGCACAGCGTCTAAATCCCTGTTATGAAGCAGACGCAACTACCTTTGATTGGAAAGAGGCAGTCAAGCAACAACGCTGGCGTAGCAATAGATTTGACTATGCCTCTATCGATTGCGAACCTGCAGAGACAACCTACAAAGCATTGGTAAATCTACCTGAAGAGTATAGGTTCTCCGTCATCACCTATGAGACTGATGTATACAAGGATGGTCCTATACCTAGAGAAAAGCAAAGGGCATACCTAACAGAGCGTGGATATCAACTAGTTGCAAGTAATGTTTGTAACGGTTCTAATCCTTACGAAGATTGGTGGGTTGATCCTGAGATTGTGCCCGAAGAAGTGTGGTTACCCTTCCACACAAATGAAGCAGAAGCACGGCACCTTTTTATTAAAAACGCATGATACAAATCTCACATTGGTATGGTAGACTGGGGAACAATATTCAACAATGTGCTGTAGGCAACATGGTTGCTGAGGCACTTGAGTCCTCCTTTCAACAAACACTAGATCATGATCTCATTAAAAAACACACCAACACTTTTGGGAAGGGTTCGGCAAGTTACGTATCGAAGTGGTTCTATTGGGAAGGACCTTATAAAGAGGTTAATCTTCCTGTGGATTACATCTATCAAAATATGCGGCGGGTGTGTAAGGAGTATATTGCACCCAATCTCAACATCCCGCAAAGAACTCCTCTTGGGGATGACACTATTGTCATTCATATTCGTAGTGGAGATGTTTTTGACAAAGGGGTGGTTAACCCTAGTCAATATACTCCTAATCCTCTTAGTTTTTATAACCACCTCATTGACCAATTTGAAAAGGCCATTGTTGTTACGGAACCTGATACGCACAATCCAATCATCGATGTGCTTGAAGTAAACCCTAAAGTAAGGATTCAGTCTTCTTCTGTTGAGGAGGATTTTGCCACGTTGATGTCGGCAAAACACCTTGCGAATTCTGGTGTTGGTACATTTGGTGTTGCTGCTGCTCTTTGTAGTTCCAACATTAAACAGTTTTGGTGTACTGATCTTCATATCACGGAGCATCTAAACTATAAAATGCTGCTAGGAACTGGAATAGATATTGCCCTGTATGAGTTGCCCATGAAATACCTTAAGGTTGGTGAATGGAACAACACTGATTATCAACGTCAAATGGTTTTGGAGATGTGAAATGAAAATTTATGATGTTTTTACTTTTTTCAATGAACTAGATCTACTGGAACTGAGGATGAATATCCTTGGTGACACAGTAGATTATTTTGTTATTAACGAAGCAAACATTACCTTCACTGGTAAACCAAAACCACTTTACTTTGCAGAAAATCGTGAGAGATTTAAAAAGTGGGAACATAAAATTATTCATCATGTCACCGAAGATAGCAATCAGACACTAGAAAAGTATTGGGAAGGTGTTCCATATCATAGGAGTATGAAGGAAGACGATATCTACAAACTTCCACTCCACTACCAGCGTGCTTGCTTCCATAAAGATAGTGCAATTTACGCTCTATTAGATAAAGCAGACGATGATGATATCATTTTAACCAGTGACGCTGATGAAATTGCCAATCCTTTAGCGTTAGAAGCAATTGATAAGTGGTTTAATCCTGATTGTCATTATGTTTTGGTGGGTCCAGTTTATTATTACTATCTAAATCTTCTATGTGAAAAGGAATGGATGGGAACTAGAGCGTGTACGATGAAGACATTGAAAACAATGAGCATCGATAAACTCCGCCAGTCTCATGAAAAAGCATGGAGAATTCTTGATGGTAGTTGGCACTGGAGTTTCTTTGGTGATGCCGATACAGTTCGTGCTAAAATGGATGCGTATGAGCATCAAGAAAATAACCTGAAGCAATTCCGTGATACTATGGAGGCAAGAATTGAGCAGGGTGTAGATCCCTTTGGTAGAGATTATCTATATAAACCAAAGGTAGTTCCAATTGATGACTCTTTCCCAGAGTACATTATTCAGAACCAAGAACAACTGAGGGATTTTATTAAATGAACATCATCGAAGGCGTAGCAGTATCTAATCTGTGTGACTATTCTTTTGGTGACCAGTCGGGGTGCATCGGAAGAGTTGAAGGTGCTTTTATGAAGTTGGCACACAAGAGTAACGAAGACTTCATTGAAGCACATAAGGCACTGAGAAAGAAGAGAGACACTATGATTCTCTTCATTGATAATATTCGACTTTACAAAAGGCACATTCCAACTACAAATGATTATGACCGTCAATGGATTGATGGTTTGTATGAACAGAATGATTTGTTGAAGATGTGTAAGCACTTCAAAGACACTAAGTTCATCATCTTCACTAATCTAGAAGACACTCCGATCGAGGAAGATATTCAAAACAAAATTCCTAAGAATGTCCTTGCAATCTATGGTGTCAATGCAACTGGATATGGTGGTAAGGTTCATCCCTTTCCCTATGGAGTCCAGAGAATTCTACACAAGTCTGATAACAGGATTCCTATTTTGAATCACTACATCGGATCTGATGTTAAACCAAAGAAACTATTGTATATTAATCACGCCGAACATACTAATTTGAGTGAGCGTGGTAATATTCGTGAGATATTTCATGGTAAAAACTATGCAACGGTATCTGAAAGAGTACACTACGAACAATATTGTCAAGACATTCTAAATCACAAGTTTGTGGTTTGTCCTCAGGGTAACGGGGTGGATTGCCATAGGAACTGGGAAGTGTTATACTTGGGTAGAGTTCCTATCATGAAGAAGACGGATTATCTGCAGGAACTATACAAAGACTATCCTATTCTGTGGGTTGATGATTACGCAAAAATTACTAAAACATTGTTGACACAAAACAATGATTTGTATTTGAAAGCAAAGACTATCGATTCAAATCTTCTTGATCTCTATACTGTATTCAATCGTGCTTTGAAAAATGCTCAAGATTCCTGATGTAACTTTATTGATGTTGGCAGACATCGATATTCCTGAAGCGGTTTATGCAGTCAACAAATCTTGTGAAAAGATTGAATGGGGTGCTGTAAAGTTTCTTGGTAGTAAGGGAAACCCCGATGGTTTGTGTGACCAGGCAACTTACGAAGAAACATATCCAATCCAATCGATTGATGATTTCAATTTTTATTGCATCTACAATCTAGGACAGCATTGTCAAACTTCACATCTTCTTCTCATCCATCCAGATGGGTATGTTATTCGACCTCATCTGTGGGATGAGTCGTGGTTGCAATATGATTATATCGGAGCACCTTGGAGAGATGACCCCACCGCATACCTTGATCCCTGGGGCAGGAACCAGCGTGTAGGCAATGGAGGGTTCTCTCTCCGTAGTAAGAAACTTCTGGACGTTCCAGGGCGCGTAGAGGTCCCCTGGGAGGTCAATGTGGGTGACTTTTATAAGCACATGAATGCTGGTCTATATAATGAAGATGGCAACATCTGTGTTCATAATAGACACATCTTTGAAGAACAGGGTTGTGTCTTTGCACCAGTATCTGTAGCATCTAAATTTTCTAGAGAGGAAATGCTCCCCGACAGTGAACAAGAAACCTTCGGGTTTCATTATCATTTTCAAGAGATTCGATGAATGATCCAAAGATACTTTTCAAAACTAAAATTTTAGATGAATCTGAGATCAAATTCATCAAGGATTATATTTTAGCATCAGAGGATTATGTAAAGTCTTTGGGACCAGACCAATATGTAGGTACATCATCTGATTCTTTGGGTGGTAGGCATCACTATTTCAATTATCTTTATACCCCGATAGGTGATATATTGATACCTAAGTTGAAAGAACTTGTGCCCGAAGCACGATCAATTCAGTGTTGGGCAAATACATATCGGAAAGGTGAAAAAATTGACAACCACGCTCATGGGTACAACTTTATTTGCTCTAATCTTTTTATATGTGGTGATCCTACTGTTGGTACAACTTATTATGAAAATTGGGAACCGATAGTTCATGAAAATGTGCCTGGCGAAATGACTGTATTCAATAGTGAATTGGGTCATGGGACTGCACCATATCCTGAAGACGATGTTAGGATTACTATGGCATTTGACTATCATGATAGAATCATGACTAACACTAATCGATTTTATAACTTATGAAACCTAGCATTCATCATTTATGGTGGAATCCTTTTCAAGATATTGAACTTGATTTCCCTATCAACGTTAGCATTTCAATTGACACGATGAAGTGTGATGAGAATGCCGATTTGAAAATTTTGTTTATGGCAGAACCACCATCAATTTGTCCAGACTTTAATGATAGGGCAGTTCTTGAGGGTGGTAAGTTTGATAAGATCTATAGTTTTAACTATATGGTCCTCGGTATGCATAAATTAAATGCCGAGATGTTTGAGTGGGGATCTACTTGGTTGGATATTCCAAACTTGAAGTTTGAGAAAGAACCAATCATGACTTTTGTCACCAGTAGTAAATCGGATGCTGATGGTCATAAACTAAGACTCAAGATTTATGATTATTTGGAGACCATCGATTACGCTGGAGACCTAGAAATCTTCCAACACAAATCACCACCTTTTCATCAGACTAGGAATGACTTCTTCAACAATGCAATGTTCCACATTGCCGTTGAGAACTCAATGACTTATAATTATTTCACTGAGAAACTTATCGACTGTTTTGCTAGTAGAACTATTCCGATCTACTATGGTTGTCTAAACATTGGTGACTGGTTTGATACCAGGGGAATCATTCAGTTCTCTGATCTAGATGAACTAAAGTACATCCTAGATAACATCACAACAGATGAATATGCTAGGAGACTTTTATACGTTGAAGAAAACTTCAACAGAGCAAAAGAATTTTATGGGGAAAACGATGTTGTTCCCAGAATCACACGCAAAATTAAGGAGTATGTAAATGCCTCAGTATGTGGAGAACCAAAGCAATTGGATCAAGTCTGATTTTAATCTGTGCAAGGTTCAAGTTGACGGAATGAAAGATCTTGAGACAAACTATTCTCAGGTCTGGCAAGACATTTTTGTGCTCACCTGCACAATCGCTAAGAAAAAGGGTACTTTCCTTGAGATTGGTGGTGCAGTTCCTTGCATTGGCAACAATACTTGGTTGCTAGAGAAGGAATATGATTGGCGTGGATTCTCTATCGAATTGGAGAAAGAGTTTACTGACCAATGGGAAGGCGTCAGGAAGACTAAGATCTATCAGGACGATGCCCTCACGTTTGACTATGCGAAGGCACTGAAGAAACACAAGATGCCAAAGCAGATTGACTACCTGTCTTTGGACCTAGAACCCCCCGAGATCACTTGGGAGTGTCTGAAGAAACTTCCTCTGGATGAATACCGATTCACTGTGATCACATACGAACATGATGCCTATCGCGGATGGGCAGATCGTTATTCTCACAGAGAGTACCTTGAGGGTTATGGTTACGAACTAGTAGCACAAGATGTGTCTAATGGTTCACTACCTCAAGAAGAATGGTATGTTGATCCTACTGTTGTTCCTAGAGAAATCATTGATGCCCTGAAGTGTCGGGGTAAGAATGCACCATCGGTACTGCTCAATGTCTGATATCGCTGTTGTAATTCCATGCTGGGAAGCGCATGGTAAAGGTGACAACTATCTAAGAAACCTCTTGTTTACTTTGCACCATCAGACATTCAAGAACTTCACAGTCTGCATCTCAGATCAATCTAAAGATGAGTCTGTCTTGAATGTGTGTAAGGAATATGCAGATCTTGTAGACATCTCTTATTATCCAAACAAAGAGAATCCTGGTTTTATTCCTAATACAAATACTGCCATTGAACTAGGTGAAGAGACTGGTGCCGAAATTGTTAAGGTTATGTTTCAAGATGACTTTATCCTGACCGCTAGAGTTCTTGAGCAAACGTATGAAGCACTACATAACTCACCTGAGCAGTGGGGTGTGTGCTCATTCTGCCACACTGTAGATGAAGGCAAGACCCATTATAATGCAAAGTTGCCTCAGTGGAATGATAATATGATTCGTGGGGTTAACACATTCAGTTCCCCATCAATCCTCAGCATGAAGAAAGGTGCCATTGAATACTTTGATGAGAACGTAACGATGCTGATGGACTGTGAAATGTACCACAGACTCTATCATAAGTACGGTCCACCCAAAGTAATCGATAAAGTTCACATTTCTAATCGAGAGCATCAGAATCAGACATCTAGACTGATGCAGAATCAAGCAGAATTTGACAAAAAGATGTCAACTGAAGTAGAATACTGTTTATCTAAACACGGATTATGATTGGATTTAATCACCTAGGAAGGCATGGTCGCCTGGGCAATCAGATGTTCCAGTATGCTGGACTTCGTGGCATTGCTGCAAAACATGGATATGAGTTTTGTATTCCCCCCAGTGAATTCAAAGATCAATGGCATGATCACCAGTTGTTTGAAGCATTTAAACTCCCTGGTCTAACTAACATTAAGATGATGCCTGGTCCTTATGTCCAGGAAGCAAGTTTTGCATTCGATCAAAACCTGTTTGACAATATGCCTGATGGTCACAACATCTATGCATATCTGCAAAGTGAAAAATACTTTGCACACATTGAAAGTGAGATTCGTCGGGACTTTGAGTTTAAGAATAGCATCTATGCTCCTTGCAAAGAGATGATGGATACAGTAGAGAATCCTATTGCTCTACATGTGCGTCGTGGTGATTACCTAACTAATTCTGACAATCACCCTCCTTGCGGTAAGGAGTATTACGATGCAGCATTGGAGAGATTCGATTCAGATCGTACTGTTATTGTGTTTTCTGACGATCCTGCTTGGTGTAATAATCAGTTCAGCGACGACAGATTCCTTATCTCTGAAGGCGGAGACAATCTTGCTGACCTTTGCATGATGTCACTGTGTAGTGACTTTATCATTGCTAACTCTTCTTTCTCCTGGTGGGGATCCTGGTTGAGTGATAATCCAGATAAGCGTATCATTGCTCCTAGCAAGTGGTTTGGTACTGGATACACTGCTGCACATGACACCTCTGATTTGTATTGTGACCGATGGGAAGTAATCTAAGTAAAACAACCTTTGTCATCCCACTGAGGATTGAATCTGAGGACAGGATGCGGAACATCCTGACCACTTGCATCTATCTGTTGGAGAACACAGATGCAAAGATCCTTGTTCAAGAAGAAGATGTTATCTCACGCTTTGCACAAGACTGTGTTCCGCAGATTAGTTCTGTTGTTGGTAAAAAGATCACGAATCTAATTCACGTCTTTATTGCTAATGACAACCCTGTTTTTCATAGAACTAGAATTTTGAATGACATGACGATGGCGGCAACAACGCCTGTAGTAGTCAATTATGATTCTGATGTTCTATTGGAACTTGATACCTACAGGAAGGCAGAGGAACTTATTACTTCTGGTGAAGCAGATGTTGTCTATCCTTACGGGATGGGAAATTGGCAGTATCAAGTTATGGCGGATAATAATCTAGTAACAGATTTTATCAATAATGACTTTAATTTTGACATACTTAAATCTAAATCTAGGGTTTGGGATGCTAAGTATGGATTCTGCCAGTTCTTTAACAGGAAAAAATATATTGAATGTGGACTGGAGAATGAAAACTTTGTATCTTATGGGTATGAAGACGATGAAAGGTTCTACAGGTTCTCTAAACTTGCAAAACTAGAGAGACTTGATGCTTGGATCTATCACCTAGAGCACGCTAGAACACAAAATTCTTGGTTTACTAACCCACATATTGAAAGTAATAAAAAACTTTGGGAAACTATTAATCAGATGGACAAAGTTCAACTGAAAGAATATTATTCTAATGTAGAGTATATGAGGAATCGCAATGCCTGATAAAAACAAAGCGAAATTTAAACTTGCTGGGTTCCCTAAAGTTCTATGGTTGAACCTTGATCGATGTGAAGAACGTCGTAAGTACATGGAAGACCAGTTTGACCACTGGAGCATCGAGGATCATGTAAGAATTTCTGGTTACGACGCAACCATTGATGACCCAACTTCTCACCTGAAAGGTCGTGTTCCCGACAACATGAACCCAGGTGAGATTGGTTGTTGCATGACACATCTGAAAGCACTGAAGTATTTTGTTGAGGAGACTGACCTTGACGAGGTTATGATTTGCGAAGATGATGTAGATTTCAGCACTGCAAAACATTGGACTTTTAATTGGAAAGATATTCGTAAAGGTCTTCCGTATAATTTTGATACGTGTCAGTTTACAATTATCAATCCGAATGGTATTACATTGAAGATCCATGCCAGGTTCATCAATGATTTTTCTGCTGCGTGTTATCTAATTACACGGCATTATGCAGAGAAAGTTTTGAAGTATCATGATAAAGGTAATGATAGGTGGCGTCTGGACAACGGTGTGCGTCCTAGAGCGGTGTCTGAAGACCTTATTCTTGATGGTGGTAAGGGTTATGCTGTGCCCATCTTTTCTTACCGTTTAGATCTTGGTTCTAATATTCATCCCGAGCACATTGGAATCTTCCATGAGAAATCTTGTACTGCTCTAGCAGATTACTGGAGACAGAATGGACCTGATGTTGATGTAAAAGAATTGATGGTTCTTGACGAGTATGCTGGTAGGTGTCCCCCTTCGGTCTATATGGATGCTGCTAGAAAGGAACTTCAAGGACAATAGATTTTCTTAATCTATGTCTTGATACCGAAACTTAATGTATCGTAATGAACTCTTTTACTTAAATAGTTTGATGGTCTATAGGACAATCAAATGGATCAAGACACCTATGCCAATTGGGTGAAGATTAAAAAAACCTTTGAGGAAAGTGGTAACACAGATAACTGGTACTACAAGAGGGCTTGTGCTATAGTGAAGGGGCAGAGAGACCCATTTGAAAACCATGAACGAAAATGACTGGCGTTACAGTGAAGAGAGGATGGAGTTGAGACAGAAGGTCTATACACTCCTTCTTGGTAGATTTGGATCTGAAGTCGATGAGAATGGGGAACCAGTGTACTCAATGGAGAGTATCACTGAGTGTTGTCACGACTGGGTGTCGCAGGGAAATATGAGAACCGATGGAATTGTTGCGTATTACAAAGCGTATTACGCCAGGGGTTGACAGTTTACCAAACTTCATGTTATGATAAATACATGAACGGTTACAAATTGTAACGGTTTTTAATAAACTCTTCCTAACCGAGACCTATGGGGAGTATAAACACAGTCTCTCATATCTTCGCCTGAGGGTGGCGAAGAAATAAGTACCTCCACCATTTCCCTGATGGATCTACTTACTTGTTCAAAACAATGACTGCTACACTTTCACGTCAAAAACAATCGAATACTTGGGAACAGTTCTGCGAGTGGGTTACTTCCACTGACAACCGTCTGTATGTCGGTTGGTTCGGAGTCCTCATGATTCCTTGCCTTCTTGCTGCTACAATCTGTTTCATCGTTGCCTTCATTGCTGCACCTCCTGTAGACATTGATGGCATCCGTGAACCCGTTGCTGGTTCACTCATGTACGGAAACAACATCATCTCTGGTGCTGTTATTCCTTCGTCCAATGCAATTGGACTTCACTTCTACCCCATCTGGGAAGCTGCTTCCCTAGATGAGTGGCTTTACAACGGTGGTCCTTTCCAACTTGTTGTCTTCCACTTCCTCATCGGCATCTACGCCTACATGGGTCGTGAGTGGGAACTTTCTTACCGTCTGGGGATGCGTCCTTGGATTTGCGTAGCATACTCTGCTCCTGTCGCTGCAGCGAGTGCAGTGTTCCTGGTCTATCCTTTCGGTCAAGGTTCTT
>Ga0255751_10000999_pt1 | contig 26902 bp, 41 predicted proteins | sample 071ome_20_FD_179951 | JGI IMG/M metagenome (GOLD analysis project Ga0255751, IMG submission 179951) | Coastal salt marsh microbial communities from the Groves Creek Marsh, Skidaway Island, Georgia - 071412BT metaG (version 2) | ecosystem: Environmental > Aquatic > Marine > Intertidal zone >... | reverse complement strand
CATGACAACGGTGATTACTCACAAGACATCACTGTAATGGCACCACTTAAGATTACTCCAGAAGGTAAGGAGTATGGCCTGCGTTCAACAAGCGTAGGCGATCACATCCTGTTTGGCACGGTGAAGTACAAGGTAGCAAGTTTTGGTTTTGAGGAGGTAGCATAATGAGTTTTGGAATGTTCACAGCAGAAGGCAACACACTCGTAGAGCGTATTGCACAGGCAGGTATTAAGATAGCAGAACAGGATGGCGAACGTGCAGGTTGGACATTTGCACATCGCGAACTGCACAAATTGAGTCGTGCAGAAGGCTTTGGTGAAGCAACAGACACAATGGTGCGTGAAGCAGTGTACGGTGATGTGGCTCCAAAAGGTGAAGTAGAGTTCTACATTTAGGGGTTGACAAGATCCAAAATGATGCTATTATTATAGTATAAGTTAAACAAACACACAGGAGCGAATATGTTAGACACAGTAACTAGAACAGCAGTAGCAGTAAGCGACGACATTAACCACTACACAGCAGACGATGTGAAGGCAATCCTAGCAGAAGCAAAACAAGCGGCACAGATTGCGGCACAGAGTTTCCTGGATGATTGGAATGCTAAGACTGGTGGCAACCAGTATGGTGAGCCAATGTACTGTGGCTTTGCCAGCACAAAGATATATGGTGTAAAGGGTAACACCAAGTTGGGCAAGGCATTCAAAGCGGCAGGCATTGAGAAAGACTACAGTGGTGCATACTCAATTTGGAACCCAAGCGGACACGGCGGACAGAGCATGGACGTTAAGGAAGTGGGTGCCCAAGCATGTGCCCAAGTGTTTAAGAACTACGGCTTTACAGCATACATGGACAGCAGAGCAGACTAACTGCTACACAGTTTGCCCAAGCGGCAAGTGGCGCGACACCACAGCAGGTCGCAGAAGGACTAGCAGAAATGTTAGTCCTTTTTTTTGGCGAGAGAAAAAGAAAAAATCAAAAATAATTTTGGCGAGGGGTATACAAATATAAACCATGGTGATGCAGAATCACCTGGCATCGAAAAATCTGGATTTTAAAATTTTATTTGCAGAAATTTTTACTATACTATAACCGGGGTCGGAAACGCTAAATATCATTCAGTTATGAACTTGGACAATGCTATAATCATCCTCTTGCTTGTAGTATTAGTCGTACTAGGATTCAACTCATGAAACGCTTATTAATACAGTACACATGGATATTGGGAATAGCCGCAGGATTAATCCTCTTATTATTACTAACAGGCTGTAATCAACCTCCCTTTACACAAGGTCCTATACTAGAACAAGAGTCATCCGCACAGTCTAACAGTACGCAAGAACGTGAATCAAGCATACCCGATTTCAACGGTATAGCACACGCACTAGGCTGTGTATTTGCTCCTGACTCGTGTAACAAGCAGTAATCCCCACCCAAGAACTGCAAAAAAAGGTGTCTTAAACGCAATATAAGCGTCATACACGCTAACTACTATTGTAGCGAGTAGTAAGAGTCGTGTTACACGCTAAAACGCACTACAGCACAGTATTACGCAAGGATACGGAAGACGTGCTACTTACATATTACTAACGCAGACTACACTTGCTACACACTTTCCAAAATGGTCGTTTTGATCACAATTACAACTCAAGTACTACACTGTGTGGATAAATACGCCTATATGACACACACATACAACGCGGGAAACTTTCAAGAGTTCGATTATGAATGCGAACACATAGAGTGTGATTGGAAACGGATATATGGTACCAATCATTTGGTGACTGCATTCACATATCCATTCATGATGCTGTACCCTTTCTACAACACTAACTAAGTGTACTAGTATAAGGAACGGTCAAATCAAACATTATCAATACTGTGTGTACACACAACAACGGGAATTCAAATCAGTACTAAAGTGGGTTAGCAAGCAGGGTTACAGGATGGACATGCACATCAATCGCACACGCTTTTGGGTACCTGAGGGGCGAGAGCATGTGGAGTTTTTGCTACGTTGGGGTGATGCATGTAAATGCGTGGATTGGGAAACTGACCATGCGTTGGGTCGCTAACGCTACCGCTAGTCGCTACGCTCTAGTGTAATCTACCGCTAACGCTTCGCGTAAAAAAATTTGGCCGCGGCTTCGCCGGTTTGGCAATCTCAACACTTGATTTTCGCATACCTGATATGCTAAATATACATACGTTCGAGCATTATGCTTGGAAGTAGACACTATGTCGAAGGAACGCACCTAACTTAAACTATAAGGAGGGTGACATGGAAAGACACTCATTCATGCTCAAGCAGTACAGTGAGCAACAATTACGCAAAAAGAAGGAAATGGAATTATGGAAGGCTCGTCAAGAGGTGGAAGTAAATGGCAATGGCACTTCTGGATACGTAATAAAGCATGGTCCTAACAAAGATAAAATCCTAGGACACCAGTCTACTCGATCTACCAACAACTGGTAAGGTTAAATAAGTGTGCGGGGCAACTCGCACACACAAAAAGGAGCGATCATGGCAGAATCAAAATCAGTGGACAAAGCGGGCAAAATCAAACCAGGCGAGTTCGCCAATCAAAAGATACGTGTGGACAGTGTTGAATTAAATCAACCTCAAGCACGTTCCGAAAATACCGGTAAAAAACAAGTTACAATACAACTTAAAAAAGCCAGATAACGTTTAAGGTGCCTGTGTAGCCGATAATTATTAGTATGGAATACACATGGTACCTTAAAAGAGAAGTTTATCAACCCTACGCACAGGGCAAAATCTTTACACCAGAAGAGTGTGCAGAGATTATCGCAATGGGCACCGATAAGGAACGTGCAACACGTGACCAAGGTGGCATAGACACACAGCAGGGAGGACGACTTGATCCTTCAAAACGCAAAACGGATATCAGTTGGATACGCTCGGATGTGGAAAACAATCGTTGGTTGTTTGACAAACTGGGTGCGTTTGTAAATGAAGTTAACGGTCGCTTCTTTGAATACGAACTAGAGTTTATACAGAATTTGCAGTTTACAGAATATCGTGCGCCGGATAACTTTTACGGTAGCCATGTTGATGTAGAACCTATGGCTGAGAAAACACGCAAACTCAGTTTCACGGTACAGTTAACTGATCCACAGGAATATGATGGCGGTGATCTAATATTGCACATAGGTGATGATGTATCCGCTCAAAGAGAACAGGGCAATGCAATGGTGTTTCCTAGTTACACACTTCACGAAGTTACACCCGTTACAAGAGGCACACGTCATAGCCTGGTAGGTTGGGTAGCAGGTCCTAAATGGCGTTAAACTTTTATGCACAGGATATATTTGGAATACCATTGTACAACGGTGGTATCAATCTGTCACCAAGCGATGTAGATGCTGTAAAAAACGAAACGTGGGAACGCATGCCTGCGGATAACGGATACAACACAGCCAATCGTAGACTGCTTGATCAGGAAAAGTATAATAACCTACGCAGTCAAATACAAGAACATCTAGACAACTATCTAAACAACGTTATACGTGTAAAACTAAACGAAGATGCACGTTTTGAAATGCAAAACAGTTGGGGAGTAAAGCACGAACCAAATGACTGGGCACAGGAACATGATCACTCAAACAGTTACGTAAGCGGCATAGTGTATTTGGATGTAACACCTGAATCGGGCAACTTGGTACTGCACAAAGAAAGGTTATGGCAGAACATATTTCCTAGAAGCATTTATGTAAACTATGACAACAGCACATTAGCAAACTGCTACGAATTACAATTTGTTCCTAGGGTTGGAGACATATTTTTGTTCCCCAGTCAGGTAGGACACAGTGTTAAAAAGAATCTAAGCGGACAGGATAGATACTGTGTTGCATTTAATTTCTTTCCAAGAGGAAGATTTGATTGCGGCATTACCAGTGAACTAACAGTAGGATAAACTATGTTTCAAACACAAGAAGTATTCGGAGTACCCATTTATTTTGATCATGTTGATATTAAAGCAGACATTCAACTAGATGCACTAGCACACGAACATGCAAGCAACTATGTGTATAAAACTCTACAAGTAAACGGTTCTAAGCACAAACTAGAATCCAGCGACAATGGATTGATCACTTCTATTGTATTTTTAAATCAAGAACGCAATATTAACATACTTTTTCATAAAGAGTGGACCAATGTTTTTCCACAAGACCTAAACATTGAATATCTAGGAATTAATTCTGTTACAGCAGATGATTGGAACTATTCTCCAAGATCAGGTGACGTTATAGTATTTCCAAGTCATTTAAAATATAAAATTTCATCGGACGAAGGTTATACAATCTTCAATTATACTCTAGCATAATAAAATAAATATAGGTATAACTGGAACAAAGGCATGGATTCGGTACAATTTAATTCTGGACTACAAGGGCAATTATTAATTGCACAACCAAGTGCTAACAGCACATTCTTTGCACAGAGTGTTGTGTTGGTATGTGAAAATCACGCCAGCGGAGCGTGGGGTATAATGCTTAATAGACCTAGCACCACAACAACAGTGGGTGATATTGCAAAGTCACTTAACATAGATTATCAAAGCCAAGAGCCTGTATATATTGGAGGTCCTGTACAAGAAGACAGCCTTTATTTTATTCATACACCTGACTGTCTTGCTTCTAATACATATTGGGTAACAAATACCCTTTGTGTTACTGGTAGTGAAACAATATTGCGTGAACTTGCAAATGGAAGAGGTCCTAGTCGATGGAGATTAGCAATAGGGATAAGTTCTTGGAAGGGCGGACAACTAGAAGGTGAAATGAGTGGAGAACCGCCTTGGACACCACAGCATCGATGGTTAACACAAAAATGCCCACCTAACATACTAGAACGTCCTGTTAGTAAACTTTGGCAAGAATCAACAGCAGTTGCTATTTCAAACTCTGTAAATTCTTATTTTAATTAAAAATACGGATAATGGTATTGATGTGCTTGCGGGCATTTTTTACAGATTTCTCCGTATTCGCTATCCATTAAACGCCAACTGTTTAATATCAATTTAAAAATTTTTATCATGCTATTAGTTATGCATCAAGACCGGGTTTACCAAAGTCTATAAACTCTTTGACTTTCTTTTCGGTCATGCAGTAGATCATCTCTGGCACATTACCATCGAACTCCATTTGCATATGATTTTTGATGCTTCCTGCATTGAAGTAAACATAGTTCTTGCAGTCTTCAACTGTTTCAAACTCGGGTGTAAAATATAGGTATGTATCCTTGGCACCGTCTGGGTGAGAACCCATCATTAGCACCACTATTAACCATTTCATAATATTTTCCTCGCACTAGTATTTAGTGTAGGAAATTACTCTATTTCGAAGTTAAAATTGATTGCGATACGTTGCTTTGTATCTGTTTGTGAAACTGAACTGTGATATGTTGTACCGTCAAATATAAGCATTTTGTTTTCTTCTGCGGGTACACGTCTTGCTTCTGTAAGTTCTGTATGTTCTACATCTTCGCTCCATTTTTCTTCGTAGAATATAGTAGGACCGTTACAAGTTGTAAGATAATATAGTGCTGTCATGTGCGGTTGTTTAAAGTCTACATGACCACCGTGTTCAATTGGTGTTGGTGTTTTTGTAATTAAACCAAAACGTATTCTTAAAATGTTTTTTAATTTTAAATCTGCTTGTTCACATGCTCTTTTAAGAATGTCTTCGCATTTAACTCCTAAGAAACTTGTGGGTTCTCCAAACTCGTATGCCGTGTGTGCAAAACTGTGATCCCAATCTGCATCGTCGTCAAGATCTCTTTTAACATCACTTGTACCACGTACCCAAAACCAAGGTATGCTAGGATCGTGTCTTACTCTGCCAACGCCACTGTCAAACTCTGATTGTGGTAAAAAATTTGGTAGTACTTTAAACATTTAATCCTCTGTGTTTAAACTCTTAAGCATGTCACGTAGTTTAGTACTTTGTGCTTTACCGCTAATCTTTCCAACAGTATCACCATCGCCTGGCTCGCGTAGTGCAGTTTCTTCTCCTGCATCATGATGTGATTCTAATACTGTGCTAGTCTTTTTAAGATTGTTTACAATGGTGCTTGATTGAGTTTGATAATTATTTTGTTCGTCTTCTGCAAGATCTCTAATACGCAAACTGTCTACATCAAACTCTAGATCTACTTTTTGTCCTACACCACTTGATGAACGTGTTTTCATAAACTGTATTTGATAACGACCACGTTCTTTCATAGCACGGCTTGTAAAGATACCAATCACGTTATCAGCAGTTTGAATCTTACTAAGTCCGCCTGAAATATGTGAATGATCAAATTCAATTTCTTCAACCGCCGCTCTGTTTAACTGCGATGCTGTTACAAATACACAACCTAGTTCCATTGCCAAGTTACGTAGTTCTTCTGATACATATTTGTCTTTTACAAACAAATCACTTGGCGATACTTTAACACTTAGTGGCATCATCAAATCTAGGTAGTCAATTAACAATACATCTGGCTTGCACTTGTTTTTAATTGACCATTCTTTAACATAACTACGCAGGTCATTTGCATTCTTACCACTTGGCATATACTTGATTTGTATCTTGCCTGACTTCTTGCCCATCATTCTAACTTTCATTTCTACATCATCAAGACTTTTAAAAATCTCTCTTGTAGCAATACCTGTAAGCATACTGTCAATACGCATTGCTGTTAGTGCTTCTGAAAGTTCTAAACTAATGTACAACACGTTCATGCCTTCTGTTGCAAAGTTTACAGCCATGTTCTGCAAGAACAAACTTTTACCTGCACCCGAACCACCTGCAAAAATGTTTAGTTCGCCTCTGTTAAAACCACCAAACAATTTCTTGTCAATGCTTGGCCAACCTGTGCTTACCTGTCCGTTGTTATCTTTTAATCCTTCAAGTCTTGCTCTAGGATCAGCAAAGTAGTCTGTACCCATATCTTTTGCAAGACCAATTTGAATTGCTTCTTTAATCATGCCTTCAATAGGACCATACTCACCCTTTTCAAGTAAGTCAGCACCTTTTAGAATTGCACGTTCTAGTGCTTTGTGTCTGCTAAACTTTTCAAATGTATCCAATAACCAATCTGTATGTTCTTGTCCTACCGCACTAGCATCTTTTAAATTTGTTTGGCATGCACTGTTAACAATATCAAGTTCAGGCATAACTTTATATTCGTCAACATACTTCTTGATAAACTCTGCACCTTCACGTAGTTTTTGATCAAAGTTTTCGCTTTCAAAGATGCCTTGACATCTTACAAATGCTTCCGCATCTGCTAGAAACATTTCTAAAAATAGTTTTTGTATGTCTGTATTAAAGTCTTGCATAGTTTATATTATACTGCCTTTTTGTTTAATCTGCAAAGTAAGTTTTTGCCAGAAGTTGTATTTTAATTCCACTAGTAACACTATGAATAATCTTTTGCATTGTGTATATTTTACCATAACGTTTAACAGCATCAGCAACGTCTTTTACATCAGCATCAGGCCAATCTGGAAAAGCAACAGTCCATCCATATTTAATCGCATCGGTAACCAATTGTTCTCCACTTTGATCTTTATCAGGAACAACAATAACCTGTCTTTGCAAACTGTTTATTAGCATTGCTTGTTGGTCGTTTACTTCGTTACGTAATACTGCTACGCCGCCTATGCTTATTGCATCAAACGGTCCTTCTACTACAATAACAAACTGTCTATCCCAGCCTTGTCCATCTAGGTTAAAAACATAACCCGGTTGACTATCTGTAATATATTTAGGTGAGCCGTCGCCTAGTTTACGAGCAGTGTATCCGACTATGTCCCCTTGATAATAAAAAGGAACTATCAGCCTTGTTTTATATGATCCTTCGCAGGTCCACATAAAGTCATAGTCACCAATATCAAGGCCACGATCATAAACTACATACTCGACGGCTCTGATGAATTCTGGATCTAATCCGCTTGGTTCTAATGCTTTCCAGTTATGCCATTCCATAAAAGGCCGAGCACCAACTGGCAGTTCTCTCTTTTCAAAAACAGGCAACTGTATATGAGGGGTATTCCCATCTATGACGGTCTCCTCCTTAATTCGCAGTGCCTCCAAAGCAAGTTTGGTAATTTCTGAATTTGGCATTCCAAACCATCCTAGTAGTTTTCGCATCTTGTAGGACAAGTTTCTACCAGGAATAAACGATGCAGTATATCCACAGTTAAAACAATGATAACTCACTGTTCCGTCACCGTTGAACATTATACCTCCACGCTTACGCTTGTCCGCACCTTCGCCATTATGAACACAGCAAGGTGCATCAAACGAAACCCAACCACTAGGAGTTTGCTTTCGTTTTGAAGGTAAGGCAGTCGTAATAGTAGATTGTATCGAATTCATACTAGTATTTTACGATCTAACTAGTACTTTGTCAAGTGTTCCGGTGTTCGAATTGTCAGGTAAATGCTTTAATCTTAAATAATTGTACACACCAGTTACATTGGCATAACCAATAGCGTCTGAACTAGTTAGACTAATAGTAGTTAAGTCTACCCAACTTGTATCTGCTGTAACTTGGCTGTCCAAAGTGGCCTGTATTGTAAGATCGCCTGTATATCCATCGCTGTAATATGTTACAGTATGAACAGCACCATTGCGTTTATATTCAGGCTGTGCATCATAGATTGAACTAAAGTATTCTGTTATTTGTCCGTTATGGCTATAGAAATTATTAGTTAATGGTCTAGTAAAGTCTGTGTTAGGAAGTGTTGTTGAATCTGTAAATGCTGGATATACTTGATCAACGATTTCAATATTGCCTGCTACTTCATAATATGTATTTGAATATGTAGGATACTTGCCAGCGCCGTTTACGGTTCTGTACACAGAGAACTTGTAAAACTTGCTTACTAATGTTGCTGTATCGCTTTCGTTCAGTGTAAGCGTAGCAACACCACGTGTAGCAACAGTGCTACCGTCGTCTACAGTAGTACATGCTTTTTCAACATATACTGCACCTGTTTCCTTGTTAACTAACACGAATGTTAGTGTTTCGCCGCTAATATCTATTGGCTTTTGATCCTGGTTTTTAACTGTGAACTTTACAGTGTTCGTGACACCTTTCACAATTTGTATGTCTTTTGTGTACATTGGCGTATATCCTTGTTTAATCCCGGAATCCAAATCACTGTATAAGGTATAACCGGTTTCATAAATATATATGGGTAACTTGAGCATATTGAGTTCATCCTATAATGTTATTTATTGGAATAGTATGACAACACTACAAGAAGATTTACAGGAAAAATTCCCGTTTTTAAGTTGTATTAAACACGGGGATATCGAATACGTTGGTATCGTTATTAATCAAGATTCTAATGTTACGAGCATATACGATTACTCTAGTTGCTCAGATGACAACCAAAAACTAGCATTGCTTGAATGCGGAGATAGTTGGTGGTGGGAATCTAATCGCAAAATACCTATTAACATATTCATGAAGTCTGAAATGAACAAATTTAAAGGACTAATCAAAACCTTTGCAACCAAAGATGTTGAATTAATTTTTGGACATATGGTAAGACTTAATGATATTGCCGAAAAACGTATTAAAAGAAAATCAATACAATTAATTAGAAAGATAAAATAGTTACCAAGGTTTTTCGTTTAGTGTTGCACACTCTAAACAAAGTTGAACACCTGGTACTGCTTTTTGTCTTGCCTCTGGAATTTCTTCACCGCATGCCTTACATTCACTAAGACTAGGACGGCTTTGTTCTTCTCTAAATTTTTCTCGTGCTTTACGTAGCACCGCTTCATTTTCCATCAAGGAAGATAGTTGTGCAATTTCTTGTTCTTCAAAGGTATCGTTGTTAAAAACAAAATGTTCTTCGTTATTATTGTTGTTCATTTTTTAATTCTTCGCATAATAAATTCATGTGTACCACAATCGCATGTGCATAAGCAACTGCGTGTGCCTTTTTAAAATAGTAACTTCCGTCTTCAGGTTTCGTCCAAACGTTCTTCATCACCGTATCCCACGGTTGTCCAAGCAAACTCCTCTTCGCTGGACGGATAATTGCTAGTACTGCCGCTAATTGTTCTATGCTCTGCGGTTTCATTTCTTTTAGAATAGTGCTGTGTTCTGCGACGTGAAATAAGTTGTTGCTGAATTCTTCGTGAGTAAGTAGTTCCCACAACGGCTCCTTTTGTAAAAGTGTATTTAAGTGTTCTTCGTCTTTTACATGCTCATATATGTGAACATTTAACATATCAATTTTAAAGTATCCTCGATCTTCTGCTAGTTTGTGATCAAGGGTGCAACGATCTGTAAAAGGATCAACAGGAGCATTATGAAAATAAACACCTGTGTTATGTTTTTTCAATTCGCCTTTTTCTTCACGTGAGGCTTTGATGTGTTTGAATTTTTCTAACACACTGTCGCGATCAAAAAAATCTAAATCGATATCAGGCATTTGCTTGTTTAAATTTTTCGTATTCTTCTTTTAGATGTTTAGGTACTTCCCATTTGAATACTTCAATCAAATGAAGTCCACTGCTTTCGTAGTCTTTTGTTTTTACACCTTTTTTCATACCGAACCCATGGCCTCCTTTAGTTTTAGTGTGAATCTTTGGATCGTATTGACTGTAATTTTTATGTGTTGTCTTTCTCGGTACTCTTGGCATAAGGGCTTCTGTCCTGTGAAATTAGATAACAGTCTGATTGTATTTGTGCAATCAAGTTATCAATTTCTGTTGTTGAATGTTTGTTTTCTCCATACTTCATTTTACGCAATCTATCTGCGTCACGTTTAATAGAATCAATTTTGTCACACATCTGACTGATCTTGTGTAGCATCTTCATTCTCCTCAACTGTTACTTCATTTATATCTACATTATACACTGGAAGTCCCATCCTGTCAAATACTCTTTTGTCCTCTGTGACATAAATGTATGATTTAAATTTTCCATTTATACCATCTACTATAATAGTTTTTTTGGTAATCTTTCCTTGATACTCGGTTCCGTCTGCTTGTACCAAACGCATACGAGGAGATCCCGCCGCGCCTCCATAAATTCGATCTATAGGTTCGCCATCTCGCATGTTTGTTACAACAGTATATGTTTCTGTGTCAATCAATGTGTGCCTCCTTGATTATTTCTTTTGTTAGTTCTACATCCGCAGGCTTTGCTTTGAATTGCCTTTGCCAAAACGGAATATCCAAAACTGGTTCAACGATTGCTAATTGTTCATCATTGAACTTACTTAGCATTTCTTTTCCTGATTTTGAATTCAATAATAACCAAGGACTAAGACGTCCGTTTCTAATATCGTTAACTGCTCTATTTAAATTACAATATCTAAAATAGTCGTTGTACTGTGCTTGCTCTTTATCTGCCCACTCTAGCATTGTTTGAACACTGCGTTCTAATGCGGATTCAGTGGGTTCTATTTTTATCATTTCAAACATATACGTGTCGTATAATTCATCACGACACCAATGATCTAATTTTACATTTGACTTAATTACAAAGTCAATAAACTTTTCTGGATACAACGGATTAATATTGCTAACAAAACTACCAAACTTAACAAACGCATTATAGTAACTGCTTTTACAAAACTCTGCATAAGTTTTAGGTTTAGTACGCTGTACCATTGTATAAAATTTATTAAATGCAAGGAAACCAACCTGTACACGCTTTTCATCTTTTTGTAGATGTCTGCGTTTAGGCTCACACATATGAGCCATCAGCGTTTTTTCTTTTTGAAACGCCTTGCCGCAATGTACGCACTCATATGGTTGTTCAACTGTTTGGATCATAGTCTTTAACGTATTGATCTTGTTCCTTCTTTGACATAATACTTGATAGTAACTCTGCATCTTCCATCTTCATATTAGGATTCTTGTCTAGCAAGAATTGTGTAAATTTATTCTTTGTTTGTTTTTTTGGAGCCGCTTGATACTGATGAAAAAAGTTTTCGTAAGCACCGCACATTGCCATTAGTTTCCACAGCAAGCCTTTATGATTTTTGCTTAGTGACCAGTGATGTTTGTTTACAAATTCATTGCACATTTCTAAGTAGTGTTCTTGAAAAAACTTATCACCTTTAACACTGCTTACATAACGCATAGCAATAAAAGGAGCAAATAGTTTTTTATCGTCGTCGCTAAGTTTGTTATACCATTCTTTATCTCTGCGATCAACAGCACTAAGCATTGCTTTTAAATCAAGAAACTTTTTCTTTTCAGCCATGATAATCTTCTTCTTCTATACTCAAGTTGTATACTAGTTTAACTTCTTTTAATAAATTTTGCAATGTTTTATTTCCATCTTTGGCCATTTCTGTTATCAAATCAAAATCATAAGGATCAATATACCAATCAGGATGTACAGGTTTTTCAATGCATATGCGTTCGCCTGTTACTGTATCTCTTTCGTACACAGTTTCTCCTCCGTCGGGTGATTCGTATATCTTAGCCATTACTCACTTTGCATTTTTTTGTACCCGCCGATAAACTTTGAACGCACTATCATTTGACTTTTCTTTTCTAGTCTTTCTAGTTCAGGAGTTCTGTGTGTACAATTAAAATTAAATTTTTCACGTTTAAATGGAACATACATTGCTAAAGGGGTTCCCCTTTCTAATGTAATTTTACCATACTTTTTAATTACTAGTTGTTGATTCATTTCGTGAAACTTATCACTCCAAATGGTTCCAGCCATACACTCAAACGTATCATTAAACTCAAACATCATAGGTAACTGCATTACACTATATCCCGGACTTGTTTTAACACGCCACGGACACTCTGGCTTTAATACCATAGATACATTTTGTTGTAAGTGTTGTGGTAGCCACTGTTTAAACTGTATTGGATTGTGATGTGAAAACTTAAACTTATCGTAACTTGTTCTTACGGTATATCCTTGTGGATTTATATCTAATTCAACATCACACCATAATGGTACAACATATGCTGACTTAAAGAAATCAACAAAAGCCGGACAATTTTTTGCTGTGCCTTTGTTTACACCTTCGGGCGGAAGTTCGACATCTGCAAAACGAGGCATGTCTTTCCACCACTTGGGTAGATAGTTAACAGCCGGTTTAATTGGAACAACATCTTCAAGACCGGGTACTTCACTCCAAAAAGTTATTTCTGGATTGTCTTGTTTTTTAAAGATGCTTTTAATACGTTCAAACATTATTTAGATTTTGATCCTACAGTTCTTCTTACGATATCATCGTGATTAAATTCTGCCCAGTATAATTCAAATGCTACACCATCTTCTATACCTTCAAACTGATGCACTTTACCTGGCTTAACTTGTGTAAACTCGCCTGGACCTAAAATTGTTTCATCAATTAAACCGTCCTGGTCATCTTGCCATACACGAACAATCATCTTGCCTGATTCAACAAAGAAGCCATTCCACTTATACTTGTGTTCGTGTTCTGAACATTTGAATCCTTTTTTGAATTCAATACGGTGAAATTCCAATACACCGTTTGCATGGATCAATTCTGTTTGACCCCATATTTTACCTGCTTTCATAGTCATTATCCTTTCTCCTTACCATACAAGGCTAAAATCCAATGTTTCACTTTGTCGTGAAACTTCTTTAACAAAAAACGCACAATTAGGATTCTTTTTCTTTTCTAATGGCGTTGTTAGTAGTTGTCCTGATTTAAGTTTTGGAAAATAAAACTTAACGTCTTGATAAACGTTTACAACATCCACCGGAACAAACTCAGGACGAGAACTTGTTAGTGGATTAAAGATAAATGCTTCAAAGCCTCTATCATTTAAACTTGTTAATGGTAACACTTCTAAATCACCTACATCAGAGTTTCCTACAACCATACTCCACTCTAAAGGCATTTGTATTTGTGCTGATCCTATCTGTAGTACTACGGCAGGCGAACTAAAACTTTCTAAGTAAATTAGTGGCACAAAAAAGTAATCAGGATCCTTAGGATCTGAGTTATCTAGTACGCTATAACGTATATCTTTGTCTATTTCTTTTGGTAGCGTTTGTAAATCAAAGTGTTCATTTTCTAATGTAAGTATTTGCATATGTTCTCCTAATCGATTGCTATCTTTTCTATTGTAAAAGGATAGTTCGCTTCTTTATAATATTTCTTACGTTGTGTTAGGTGTCGCTTCGCAAATTTACATCTGCTTGTGATATCCCAAATTTGTACGAAGTCTTTGTCTTCTGCTTTTCTAATTCCGCGGCCTATACTTTGTATAACTCTTACAAAAGACTTGCCAGGCTCAATAAGGACGAGATTAAAAATGCGAGGAATATTAATTCCTACAGCCGCAACTCCATACGTTGCGATAATAATTTTATTAGTGCTATCTTTAATTGAGTCATAGTGTTCCTTTCTATCAGTACCCTTTGTTTCTCCTGATACAAACACAGAGTTTTCTAATCTTTCTTCCAACATTTTACCTGCTGAAATACGATCAACTAGAATCAATGTATTACCGGAGTCTTTAATTTTGTCTACGAGTTTACCTATCCAATCAATGCGATGTTCACTTGTAACCAAATACTTTAGTTCTTCTTGATAGTTGCTAAACTCTTGTACATCATCTGTTTGTACAATGTTTACATGACAGTTTGCTAGTACACCTTTTTGCTGTAAGTCGTGTGCAGAAATATGATTAATAACTTCACCCAATCCTGCTTTAATACCTTGAAACTCAAACTGTTCTTTTGGTATAGTACCTGTTAGTCCCCAACGAATAGGAACGTGTGCAAAGTTTTGTGTAAGCAAATTCTTAAGCACATCTGCTTTTGCTTGGTGTACTTCGTCAACAATAACTGTGCGTACATCTTGTAAAAATTCTGTTAGTGTATGTGCGGCTTCGTGGTTCTTTGATTTCTTATCTAGCACATTAAGACTTTGCCAAGTAACAATAGTGTGTTTGTGACCTAGTTCTTTTCTATCACCAAAATATACTCCAACATCAAGTCCTACGTTTACATAATCTTCTTCAGTTTGTGTAACAAGACTTTTGTTCGGAACAATAACGATTGTGCTACCATACGGCTCACAAATCTTACTCAATGTGGCCGTTATGATAGTCTTACCAGCGCCGGTAGCAACTTCTTGTAGACTTTGTGGGTTGCTAATAAAATTGTTAATTACTTCTACTTGATAGTCACGTAGTACAATTGGTTGTCCTTCTGCTACGTGTCCTTCTGGCCATACAGCACCTTGATCTTTCCAATAGTTTTCTGTAATGTTTGTAAACTGTAAATCTCTAGTTTCTCTATGATCCTCAACTTCAACATACCAACCTTTCTGTTCTAAAAAAGGAAGTGCGTCTTCAAGCATACTAATATATGTTGTTCCGCCTAGTCCAAAGAAACTAACTTTGCCGTCCCAACGTCCTAGTTTATATGCTGGCAAGTAACGTGCATAAGGAATATCATACTTGAACTTATTAGTTAATGCTTTACGCATTTCTAAATCAAGTCCTTCAAACTTTACGTTTACTTCATCTTTAATTACTAGTTTACACGTCGGCACAGTTTTCTACTCCAGTTGGTTTGCTTCCGCAGTAGTATACAACAGTAGGTTTGCAATCCAAGTAAGTTTGTGTCTTATAATGACTTGGATATGTAGGCAAACAACTTATAACTAATTGTGGATCAATGTTATTACTAATCAAAGGTTTTGGTATCTTTTCATTAATAATAAAAATTTTCTTATTTGGATTAAACTGATTAACGTTCATATTTTTTATGTATTTGTTACCTTCAAAAAAGTCCTTAGAACTTTTAAATCTAAACATTACACTAATGTCATCACCAGTATAACCAGCAGAAATAAGAGATCCTACTATATCTTGAATCTGTTCAATGTTATTACTACTACACATAATTATACACTGATCTACGGTATTGATCAATGAAAAAATGTCCAAATAGGAATATATGTTAGAGTTTATAAACCAATTTTGACTATCACCTAACAACACTGAATCCATTTTTTGCTTTGGCTTTAGAGCATCTACCACACCGTCATCGTATACCAAACATCCTTGTAGTTTTGATTGCATGATTGCACGTCTTGGATCTTGTTCTTCTATTACTATGTCGTTGTAAACATATCCTCCCATCTTTTTTACAAGTATAGGATAGTGGTCTAATGCTTTCTTTTTAATTTCGTTTATTTTCTTAAAATCATTTTTAATCTTTTCATCAATGGAAAAGTTCATACCATTAACAAGATTGACCAAGAACTCAACATTATTTTCGTTGTAATCAAAACTCCATTCTTTTGTGTCACCACTATATTCGCCTTTGTAATAGAAAGGTGTTTTTCTTTTCTTTACTCGATTTACAACATCGGCGATGAAAGGACTTTTAAGAACAATTTTTTCTCCGTCAATATATAAACTTTTAGTTCTATCAATTGTTCTAAATGGCCATTTAAAAATTTTATCATCTAGAATTTTTTCGGAATTAAATCCTGCAGAAGATAGCAGGCTTGAATATTTCTTTACAAGTCTTAAACCAATTAAACTTTGTTTTTGTGTAAATGCATTGTTGTTTCCTAACTGTCTACCAAGACTCTTTACTATATGCAAGTCGGTTGAATGAATAGAAACATCTTCTCCAAATATGTAGTTGCCTTCTCCGGCAAGATACATTACACAATCTTCAATGGTATGGTCAGCAATGTTAATAGAAATAGTTGACATAAGACACCCTTATTATTTCAATTATTATAACACTAAAATTACTTTTGAGCAAGAACTAATTGTTCTAATCTAGGTAATAATCTTACCAATGGTAATCCATTTTGGATTTCATCTATAAAGTATTCTGTATAAAGTAGGTCATTAAACCAGCGTGTTCTATCTGGTCTTTTTGGATTTTCAATTTGGCTATAATCTGTGTTAGCAACAGGAAGGGCCAAACTGTCTTTGCTTACAAACGCCGGTACTCCTGCAATTACAGATTGTAGTCCTGGATTGCTACTGTGACTTATAACACAGTGAGCACCTGCTAGTGCTTCGTCAAAATCAAACTCGTCATATGTTTGTGCATATCTAATAGGATATTGTAATTCTACATTTTTATGTTTAAAGTCTAGTGTTCTAACCGTGCTAGGATTTAACGGAGAGCGAGGATGCGGTCTAATTTTAATTTTACGTGAAGTGTATTTTCTAATCTTGGTTAACTGCTCATCAAGCCAGTCGTCGACACTAGGCATGTCTCTCCATTGATGACTTTTATTATGTTGTGTGCATAATAAAATATATTTGTCCTGGGTTGTTTGTTTCCATGGTTGTAAATTAATACCAAATCGTTTTTGTCGATGTTGGCTTGCATTTCTCAACCAGTTATTGATACTGCTTGTTGATGTTTCTCCAAAGTATGCTTCGTTGTTTATACCACCAATGCCTACTTTCCAACTTTGATTACGAAGTATTCCGCCAACTTCTAAAACTATCACAGGCTTTTTGGTTTGTTCACAGTGTTCCCAAATGCGTTTGTTTTGCGCCATGCGTCCATTCCATAGTACACTCCATATAACAGCAACATGGCACATATCCAAATTTTTTGTCCATGGAATTCCTGCTATGTTTAGACTGTGTTCAAATGCTCCAAAAACTGGAGAAGAATTTTGTGCACCAAATTCGTTGAACATTCCGAAGATCATTTATTGAATACTCCTTAATACTAAATATACGTAGTTAATTACTATTTATGGAGATTTCAGATGGCCCGAAAATTTGCGGTTGTAACAACATTTAATCAGCAAGGATTACAGTTATATGGACAACGATTCATAAACTCTTTTGCACAAAACATGCCACCGGAAGTTGATCTGTATGCATACGGTGAAAGATGCCGTCCACAAGTTCCTAAATCTAAATCAAAAATTTATCCTTTAGATCAAGAACAATCTGTGCCTGCTGTATTTGAATTTAAAAAGCGTTACAAAAACGATCCTCGTGCTAACGGGCAAGGTCCTGATAAGAAAAGATTGGATGCTAAAAAAGCATTCAAGTGGGACGCTATTAAATTTTCAAACAAGGTTTATGTAGTATGTGATGCGGCAGAAAGGGTAGATGCCGATGTTTTAATTTGGATGGACGCAGACAGTTACGTTCATACACCAATGACTGTAGACTTTTTAGAAAAGTTTATTCCTGAAGATACATTTACTTGTTATGCAGGACGTACAAACAAATACACAGAGTGTGGTTGGTACAGCATGAACTTAAAGCATCCACATGCCAAAGAGTTTTTTAATGAGTTTCAACGCATGTATGACGAAGCAGAACAAGGAATATTTTTAGAAAAAGAATGGCATGACAGTTACATCTATGATGTAGTGCGTGTATGGCACGAAGAAAAGTTTGGGGTGAAAAATAAAAACTTCAGTGCAGGTATTATTGAAAAAGAAGGACACCCGATTATTAACAGTGAGTTAGGAGCATACATAGACCATATGAAAGGTGATCGCAAGCGTCAAGGTCATAGCAATAGAAAAGATCTTAAAGCCGATCGCAATGAAGCATATTGGAATAACATACGATGAAACCAACAATGCTTCCTCCGTTTCATCAATTATTTGATTATATCAAACCGGACATAATTTGTGAAATTGGAACACACGATGCCAAGAGTGCAGTACAATTTGTTGATTACTGCTTAAAGATAAATCCTAAATTAGCATATGTAGGTTACGATATATTTGACGATGTTGTTAGTAATAAAGAATTTCATGAGCGTGAGATTAATGGAAAAGGTGCAGGAAAACTAAGAGTTGCAAAAGCAAATCTAAAACATAGACAGACTAGACACAAGAAGTTTAAATTTAATTTAATCAAAGGATATACGCAAGATACGCTCACAGAAGCAGTATATGATTTTGTATACATAGATGGTGGTCATAGTTATGAAACTGTTAAACATGATTATTACAAAGTAAGTGGTAGCAAAGTAATTGTGTTTGATGATTATCAAACAGAAGGCGTAAAACAATTTGTTGACGAACTTATAAAAAAAGAAAAGTTAGTTGAATATTCATGGGACAAAGCATTTGATGCTCCTAAACCTTGCATAAGTTTTATGCCTCACAAAAGTTCAAAACACATTCAACCGGTGGTAATAAATGTCTAAACTTTCTGTTCAAGATGTTATAGATTCGATTGGCCGTAACACTATTAATAAGTTGTATACGCAAACAGGTAATAGGTATTACAACGAAGCAGTTGAAAAATATATACAGGAAAAATTAAGTGTTGCAGAGTACTTGGGTTTGCACAACACAAAAGGCAAAACGCTAATTGATATAGGAACAGGTGCTGGTTGGTTTCCTTACATTTGTAGATTATACGGACACGATTGTATAGGAACAGAAACAATACATACTGATATATTCAAAAAAACTTATGTACCTATATACGAATACTTAAATTTAAAAGTAACAGACGATTTAGTATTTTCAAATAAGCCATTTACACTAAGTAATAAAGTTGATTATATTGTAACACTAAGATCATTTTTTAACAACAGGCCTACTGTTTGGGAAATAAATGAATGGCGTTATTTCTTTAAAGATATACTAAAGAACTTAAATCCAAATGGCGGATTATATTTAAGTTGTAATAATGGTCGAAGAAATCAATATAAAAATGTTCCAGTTAGCGAAAGCAGTCACTGGGGATCTGTAGACGTAGGAGAAATGTTTAAACCCTATGTTATACCTGCAGATAAGCAAAAAAAGATAAAAGCAAACACACTATATATACCATACAGTGATGTAGTAAAACTAGGAGAAACACAATGACAGCACTACCAGATCACCTAGGTGGTCATAAAAATAAAACACACTTAGATGAAGGAACTCTACAGTTTGTTAAAAAATTATTCAACATAAAAACAATGCTAGACATAGGTTGTGGTCCAGGTGGAATGGTTAAACTTGCACGTGATATGGATATAGAAGCGTACGGTATTGATGGTGACTTCGAAGTTGAAAGATCTGGAGTAGACAAAGATTGGATTACAATACACGATTACGAAACAGGTCCGAGTCCTTTTAATAAAGAAGTTGATTTAATTTGGAGTGTTGAATTTGTAGAACACGTTTGGGAAAAGTTTTTACCTAATTTTATGAAAGACTTTCAGCGTGGTAAATTTGTTGTAATGTCATTTGCACCTGTCGGTAAAGCAGGACATCACCATGTTAATTGTAACACAGAAGAATATTGGATAGAAAAATTTAAAGAATATGGCTTTCAGTTTGACAGAGGATTAACTGATAAAGTCAAACAAGTTACTACATTAAATATCAAAGGTAAATTTAGTCACAAAGCGTTTGTAAAAAACAACGGTTTATGCTTTGTAAAACTTTAAGTGTAAGTGTTTAGACATAGGTTTAGCAAGGCTTTGGATATTAATAAAGCCTTTGCTTTTAACTAGATTAGTTAAAAGTTCTTTATCATACCCGCTTTTATGAACGTCCCAAACGTCGTCAAATTCTCCACGTTGCCAACCCCAAAAACCTGCCATAGCATGTTTGATTTCTCTATCAGTTTTTCTTTCAAGCCATTGTTGTACGTGCAATGCCATATTAGGTAACATCATTTCACACATACCGCCTGGCTTAAGAATCTTACGCCATTTGTCTAACATTACTTCACCTTGTGCAAATGTTAGATGTTCAAAAAAATGTCTTGAAAATATTTCTTCAACTGTGTTTTCTTGTACAAGTTTATCAATTTCCCATGCAGGACAAACATAATCTACTCCAGGTAGATCTCTTATATCGCAAGTTTTAAATCCTTCTTTTGTAGGAGTTTCACCACAACCAAACTCAATCTTCATTTATTATTAACCAAGTTGCTTTTTTCCAGTCATCATATGATGCAAGCAACTCTCCCTTTCCTATTTCGCTAATGGCTTTTTTTACATCTTTTAAATTATAGTCATCAAACAAAATAATTTTACTTTCTTTAACCATGTTGTAATCATGTTTAACAGTTTCATAACTGTGACCGCCATCGATATATACAAAGTCATACTTTACAGGAGTTGTTAGTGTATCGGTCGTTAAACCTTTAACTAACTCCCATGTAAACTGCGGGTTATCTTTTTTAAGTCCACTAAACCTCCATAAACATTTTTCATAATGTTTATTAGTTGACGGTGACTTACCATTATGTTCTACAGCAGGAACTTCGTCAAACGCATCATAGCCTACAAAATGTAAATCTGGTTTATACTTTAATATTTCTCTGCAAATACCAGCGGCAGTTAAACCATTGTGTACACCTATCTCAGCATAATTTTGTGGTTGATAATTTTTAATAATTTCACAAACTTTATCAAATGATTTTCTATCCATTATATGTATTCTCTCATATGTTTCCACGCCTCGCCTGAACTTAATTCTTCAAAGTTCCAATGACACATACTAAGTTTTTGCAACCATAAATCTCTATCAAACGTGTCTGGTTTTTCAATATTTCCAAAGTCTGTATTTGCAACATCTTTTGCTTGACAATCATCAGGATCAGCAACAAAAATAGGAACTCCTTCAATAGCACTTGCTACCGCCGGACTTGAATTGTAAACAACTGTACACCAAGCATTACGCAAATCATCTTGCAAACTTTTGTTTAAATGATCGCTCATATAAACATCACGCAGTCCGTGTAACTTAAATGCACGTTCTTTAGGATTAAGATATTTTCCTGCACGTCTATCACCTGGGTGTCCTCTAACAATAATAGGACGATCGCTTACCTTTCGAATTTTAGTAATAACTTCTCTTGCCCAATCTTGGTTATCTAATCCCTTCATGCTCCAACCGCCATTGCGTTGTAAACAAATAAGAATGTGTGATCCATTTGTACGCCAAGGCTTAGGGTGTATGCCAAGTTCAATTCTTAACTTGTTAAATCTACTAGGATCGGGATTATCCCAAAAATAATTTCCTGTAGTAGGAAATACACCGTCCATTGAATAACGAAGATAACGTTTTGAATTTGTTTTATCTAGATACAAAAATAAATTGCTATCAACAATAATAGTATGCTTACCATTACGTGTTTGTTCATCAAATACTTTTTTACGCAATAATAAGTGTGGTGTATTTGGAGAGTCTTCGTGTACATATCCTTGTAACACTGCTACATCTGATAGACTCCACTCGTTACCCTCATAGGCTATTCCTACATCTCCATTAAGGTTTACTCCCTGTACAAATCTCTTTAATACTTCAGGTTTTTCAGGATTTTTATTGTTAGCAGGAATGCCCTTTAGGTAACTAATTACTTTCATTGGCTTTTACTTCTGCTAATACTTTTTCAATCGACGGCAACAAATGCCTCCAGCATACACCGTTTTCCATTTCTTCAGGAGTCCATTGACAATATGCTAGATTATGCAACCATTGTAAAACTTCTTCGTTGTTTGCCAAATTTAGATTTTCAATATTTTTTAATTTAGTTTCTGCTACATTCCAAGCAAAGTTGCCTTCGTCACATGCAATAACAGGATATCCGTTAAGCACAGCATCAATTGATAAACCACTTGAATAAGCAACAACACAATAAGCATCTTTTAAATGCTCTTCCCACGGAATGTCACGACCATTAACAAAAGTTACATTTGAAAAATTAGCAAAAGCAAATTCTTTAAATAGGTCTTCATGGTTACCCATACCTTTTTCACTTACACCAGGGTGTGTTCTAATTTCAATAGGACGATCTGTGTATTCGCGTAAGGTTTTTACCGTATCTACGCACCATTCATTAATATTTAAGTTTCTTAAACTTGCATCACCTGCTAGTTGTAATGCAATAATAATTTTGTCTCCTAGTTCTTCTTTAGTTTTCCAACCTTTATAAATTAACCCTAACTCGTTAAATCTATCTCCTGGACGATTAACATTGTCTCCCCAAAAAGCATCACGATTTAGAAAGCCATTAACACCCACCCTGTAGTGTGTGTTTTTTTCAAACATCTGTCGTCCGAGTAACGGGGTTTCAATAACAACAAAACATTTAGAATTCTTTTTAATGCTAGTTCTTGTAAGATGCCATGTACGTGTTCGTTCAGGTTTCCAACTTCCTAAGAATACGGCAACATCACAAGGACGATATTCCTCATCATATTCGTACTGTAGTCCACGCTTAATGCCCATTTCTTTTTCTAGGTTTTTGCGTTCTTTTCTTTCTTCTTTTGATAATTTACCATTTGCAGTTTTGTCAGCATAATCAATACCATCATACATTTGACGTAACACTTCTCTTTCCGAGTTGTGTCCTGCACTATTCATAAAAACTTTAACTAGCATTTAATATTCTCCGTGCTGTACCATCATTTAGTTCTTGTATATGAAACTGACCATATGCTAAATGGCAGGCCCATTTATATACCAAATCACTATCTGGATAGTACGGTTGTTCTATTTTAGTTATGTCAGATAGCGACACCGGGGACGCCGCATTGGGTGCTAATCCAAATGCAGGTACTCCATATAATACTGCTTCGGTTGCCGCAATGCTTTGAAGAGTTACAACAGCATGAGCATTATCTAATTCTTCATAAATTGTTTTAACAATGCGTGTAGGACGATCTGCTTTTTCACGTACAACAATAGGACGATCTGTGTGTTGCTTTAATGTGCTAATTGTTTCTTCACGCCATTGTTCCATATCAATACCGTAGAACTTTGCTGGTTTTTCGCTTGGCATAACAACAAGAATGTTGCGGCCGTCTTTCTTCCATTTTGGAATTGTATATTTTAATGAGTCCCATCTATCGCTAGGTCTGTCAATAATATCACCATGTTGAAGATCGTTCTTTACAATTCTATGAAACCATTTCCATCCGTTTGGATTAATTGGTGACTTATAGTTACCCAAATACCCACTATCCATATAGTAAAAATCACGTTTGTCTTCCCAGCACTGTTTCATAATTTTATGTTTGAGTATTCCACGTAACACAATAGGTTCTGGTGCAGTTGCATTGTAATCAAACTCTTTGTCTGAAGTTGGCATAGTATTACTACCATTTGCAAACATATTGACGTATTCGTCTGTTCCGTTTTTACTTAAAAATATCATGATAGTATATACGCTAAATGTCTTACTTTGTGACCAATGTCTTGTTCTAATGGAATAGCGCCAATTTCATCACAAAATTTTCTAACAGGTTCTAAGTTATAATCATCAAAGAAAATTAATTTACTTCCTTTAACCTTTTCGTAATCGTGCTTTACCGTTTCGTAACTGTGGCCTCCATCTATAAAAACAAAATCAAACGTTCTTTTTTCGAGTGTATCTTGTGTAAAGCCTTTGTGAATTTCAAACGTAAATTTTTTATTTTTATATTGATAAAATGTAGGGCGATGAGGATTGCAATCACGTTTAATTTTATCTAAAGCAAGTTGTGTGCGAACATAATTTCCGTGTCCTTTACCGTTTATTTCTTTAATGTCATTTTCTCTTGTTGCTAAATCAAATAAATCATATCCAGCAAAGTGTAATTCGTCTGTATATTGTAATGCATACCTACATAGGTGTAAACTAGTTTTACCTCTATAGCATCCTATTTCACAAATACTTTTAGGTTTAATATAATCAATACCTGCATAGAAAAAAGGAAATCTCCATCCTGTTTCTCCTTTTACGTTTTTTGGCCAATCTATCATTTTTTCCAAGTCCTAAATGTGTTGTCTAATTCTTTTAACTTACCGTGCTTTTTGTTTTTCTTTTCTGCTTTTTCTAAGTCTTTGCGTTCAGCACCTGATTTAATTTTTTCAATGTATTTGTCCATCTTGGGATCTTTCTTTCTAGCACCTTTAAAGTGTCTAAAGTATTTGCCAAGTATAGTTTCTTTAAGTGGACTATGTGCTGTACGTTGTGGGTGAAAGTCAATATTACGTACACCATTTTTAAGAGCATCCATAACACAGTCAGCAAATACGTATGCATCATTTGGTTTAGGAAATCGTTCTCTATTGTCTACCTCACGTGAAATGTAAATGTCTTCGTATCTGTTTACAAACGTATCAGCATAAGCGTGTCTACGATTAAACCAATAAACACCCGTATCTGCGTGTTGTACATTTGAACCGCGCCATTTGCCTTTATTCATTGTAACACCCATGTACGCCGCAATATGATCTTCAGGAAGAATACTATCTAACCATGCTTCTGTAACAGGACGATATGTTACACTGTCGGCATCTAAATAGATAATTTGATCAACATCAAGTGTACGACAAGCATGAACCCAAGCAAATGCTTTGTATGCAAACCCTCTGCTAAAGTGTGTTTTTATGTAGTCTAAATAACTCTGTAATTCAGGATTGCAAGCCTCATATACGTCGATTTCGTGTAGATTTTCTGCTTGCACTGGTAACTTCATATCTTCTGTATAACAGTATAAAGGAACACTTTTAGGCCAAAATTCTAAGTATGTTTCGACCATTTTGCTTGCTAATTGATCGTAGTAGTCTTGATTAAACGTTGTAATACATGCAAATGTTTTCATTATTCTTTAAACATTAACGGTTTAAGGTGTGCCCAACTTTCTCCGCTTTTATGTTCCTCTCCTGTCCATTGAGTATAAGCAATATCATATTTCCATTGCGTTAAATCTATATCATAAGATAAGTTTTCAATTTGACTTAAATCTTTATGTGCAACCGGCCAAATCATGCTACCGTCTTCCATTGCAAAAGTTGGTATACCCTCACATATAGATTCAATAGCACTTAAACTATTATATGTAATTACACAATACGCTTTTTTTAAATCATTATACAACCCGTCTGCTTTATTAGGCGATGAAAGATAGTCACCAAGTGAATCTGTGTTATTACTAATCGTAATAGTAGGATCTTTTAATTTTTTTTGTAATCTTGATGCTAATTTTATTCCTTTTAAATTATTTCTCGGATGTGGTCTAATTATTATAGGTCTATCAGTATATTTTCTAATATCAACAATAAGATCTTCTACCCAGTCGTAATAACTATTATATTTTTCATACAGAGTTAATAAACTTGAATCACCCTCTTTTTGTGCCATTATAATAATACTATTTCCGGGACTATGCCAGTCTTTAAATGTTATGCCAGTTGCTTTTTCAAATTTATTCCAACGATCTGATGGAGAATTTTCATTTCCAAATACGCCTTCGGTCCATTTATAACTGTACCAACCGAGTCTTGCCCAACCCAAATATCTTCTAAAACTCGGTGACTCATGAACTAGATAAGGTTTTTTTGAATCTCTAATAAAAGTATATGCTAACCGTCTTGAATCGTTGTTTAATACTTTAGGTTTAATTAAGTTAGTTTGAATAAATGCATCAGCATGACTAGCAAGATCTGGATGTGCAACTAACTCGAATTTATCGCCGTGCCTGGCAACTCCTTTTTTAAAAGAAGGAAATTGAGTTTTCAATGCTCCTTCAATGCCTATAATGGAGACCATTTTGTACCTGTTTTGTTAGCGGTGTTAATCCACAGGTCAGCGTAATCAACATCTTGACAATTTTTAAACCATGGGCCACCTTCAGTAAAATGTATTGCTTTAGGTTTTCCATCTTGTGGTTCTTTATACCAACCTTCTAGCCAATTCCATTCGTGACTGATTTGCCCAATTTCCTCGTCTTTGAGCCAACTAAAACGATGCATGAATTTTCCTGTTTCATTATTAACCATTGAAGGAATAACTTGTTTATTACTAGGATGCTCGCAGTTCCATAGTACCATTGAACTCCAATTTTTTCTTGGATACAGCGATTGTGTTTTACCATCCATCTTCGTTCCTTCTTTAGGAGTATAGTCATGATGCACACACATTACTGCATACTTGTCGTCTCTTTGTGCAAACA
>Ga0255751_10000994_pt1 | contig 27075 bp, 15 predicted proteins | sample 071ome_20_FD_179951 | JGI IMG/M metagenome (GOLD analysis project Ga0255751, IMG submission 179951) | Coastal salt marsh microbial communities from the Groves Creek Marsh, Skidaway Island, Georgia - 071412BT metaG (version 2) | ecosystem: Environmental > Aquatic > Marine > Intertidal zone >... | reverse complement strand
ACCTGGGCGGCACCCGTAACAAAGCAGACGCCATGGCTGGCGCTACCCCTATCAGCATCAAGCATAAGGCAGGTCTGAAGAACGGGTCTTTCGACTGGGTGAACACCAGCAAAACCGACGACCTGCTCGACTCTGCCCGCTTTGAAGACTTCCGTTCCTTTGTGGGTGCTGCCCGCAACTGGGGCACCGCTGAGCGTACCGCCATTGTTGAAGAGACCCGTGACCTCTTTAATGAGGTGTGCAACGATGCCCTGAACGCCATCACTTCGGAGACCCTCACCGCTTGGTTGGTTCAGGAACTCATCACCGCCAACCATGGCATGAGTATGGTTATCAACGACACCGCCGCCCAGCGTTGCTACGTGATGGGGCATGATACCATCCGCGCCGCCCGTTGCCTCTCTACTGGTTACACTGCCCACCTGGTGAGTGGTAAGGGTACGACCTCCCGCCGCATTGTTCTCAAGGGTAACGGTGAAACCCTGGACCTGGGGCTCCGCCTCCGCGTTACCAGCAACAATGGCATCAAGGCGTTTCTGGGTTTGAGCAAAGCGAACCGCAACTCTCAAGTGGTTCTCAAGTTGCAGCAGGATAAGGTTGCCTCTCTGGTTTCTGATGCTGCCCCTCAGGTTCTGGAGTACTGAGGACACCTGGGGGACTGTCCACCATTTCGGCACAGACCCCCGTTTTCCTGTATCTTATAAGGGTCGAAAGAAACACACCCGATGAACGCTTCCATCTCCAACCTCTCCGCTATCGCCGCCGACCTGAACGCCGCTGGTAAGGAAGTCACCATCAAACGCCTCCGCACCCGTGGTCCCCGTAAGGGTGAAACCATGCAACGCACTGATGCTTATGGTCACATGACCGGTGTCGGTTCCGTTCGCGGTGCTGATGGTCAGACTGGTTCCCATGCCGTTGGTTCTGGTAAGGGTGGGACCGTAACCCGTGTGACTGGGTTGGGTCGTCAGTGGGTCGGTGATAAGGACGCCAACGCCCGCCGTGCTGCTAACCAGTACGCCGCCGACCGTCGCGCTGCTGCCCGTGACCGCCTCATGGGTCTGTGACCCCATCCGTGCTACAATAAACCCAGTTCAGACAAACCCATGCGTTACGTCACCACTTCCAACCTCTCCACCCGTGCCCTTGAGTGGGTGCCTGTCCGTGACGACGACACTCAACCCTCTTATGAGGGAAAGGTCGCCCGATTCTCTTCTGTTGACCTGGCGGGGATCTACCGTGACGCCGCAGGGTATCGCTTCCCCCATCGCTGCCCTGTGAGTGGGTATGCTTACGAGCGCCAGGAGCGTTGGGGTCAGGGGTAAGACCCCTCTGGGTTCGTGTTTCGGCAGTGCCCCCCGTGTGGGGGCGTCGCCGTCGGGGCGCGTTTAAAAACCCATGGGTCCCTATAAGCTATAAAGTGTTACGAAAGCTAGCTCTATATAAGACTCTCAACTTTTCTATATAAAACAAAAAGACGATTGCGAATACCTTCGATGCAAAAAAATCCCGGAGAAAATTTTACGACTGTAGAGGTCGATCCAATAACTGGCGAGTATTATTTTAATATTCCAGAGTGGGTATTAAGTGAGTTTGGTTGGTATGAGGGCACTGTAGTAAACATGGAGATTGATGGTGATAGTATTATTATCACTGAGGTCGCAGACTGAGCGAGGACGAAGTACTTGACCTTGTATAGATAATGTTGTATGATAACTGATGTAGAAACACTTTCTTATGGCTAAAGGATTTACTGTTAAAGCGAAGGCACCCCAAGCGGATGCTCAAGAATTTGATTATGACAAAGCACGGGAGATGGTCCGTGGTAAGTCTATCGTATTCTGTTTACCTGGTAGAGGGGTATCTTACACATATTTGAAGAATTTTGTACAACTTTGTTTTGATATTGTACAAATGGGAGGTAGTATTCAGATTTCCCAGGACTATAGTTCCATGGTAAACTTTGCTAGATGCAAGTGTCTTGGAGCGAATGTCTTGCGTGGACCTGATCAAATTCCCTGGGACGGTAAGTTGAAGTATGACTATCAGTTATGGATTGATAGTGATATTGTGTTTAATACTGAGAAATTCCTTCAGTTGATTTTAATGGATGAGGACATTGCATCTGGATGGTATTGTACTGAAGATGGTATGACGACATCTGTTGCACATTGGATGGAAGAGGATGATTTCCGTAGTAATGGTGGAGTCATGAATCATGAAACTCTTGAAACGATGCAGAAGCGTAAGAAACCATTTACTGTTGACTATGCAGGTTTCGGATGGTTATTGATTAAACACGGAGTGTTTGAACATAGTGAGATGAAGTATCCATGGTTTGCACCAAAGATGCAAGTCTTTGAATCTGGAGAGGTTCAGGATATGTGTGGAGAAGATGTAAGTTTCTGTTTGGATGCAAAGGAAGCAGGTTTTGAAATCTGGTGCGATCCTCGTATTAGAGTTGGTCACGAGAAGACAAGGATTATTTGATGGCTAACGGAGAACTTTACAACATTTATTGTAAGGGGAGGAAGATTTACTCTCACTTGACTCAGGAGGAGTATTTCGATACAATGGAGGACCTGTCGATAGAGTTTTATCAGACAGGAACTCCAAGACCTGAAGAATTAGACACTGAAATTATTAAGGAGAATAGTTATTATGGCTAAGGCAAAAGTTGGACTGAACAAGAGTTCTTATATTCCCGGACCACCTAAAAAGTCTCGTCAAGGAGCTGGGGGTGGAACGAAGTACGCCGCGTCTTCTCGCAATAAAGCGCGTAAACCTTATCGCGGTCAAGGTAAAGGTTGAACACTAGAGGGGCGGTGACGCCCCTTTTTTCATGCAAATAAATAGGTCATAAGGGATAGCAACCCCTCTAAAAGTTCTGATTTCATGTAAATCAGGAGCTAAAATGGGACAATCACCTGTCGATAGGAACAAAGAATACATGAGAGAGATGTGGGGAACCACAAAACTTGCCTCAGATTATGGTTCAATGGAAAATTTACCTCAAAAAAGAGTATTAACAGAGGTAATGCATGATAAAGCACCTCATCATGACCTCAAAAAGCAGACAGAACTTCATGAGAAGATTCGTAATGATGATGATTATGATGATTGGGACTATGGAACAGAGCCAACATACGGCAATCCTTGGATGTAAATATAAATAAAGCAAGAAAACTTCTTGACCAATGGCAGTCACAAGGATATCAAGAGCATTTAAGGACATTAGTTTGTCTTTTGATCCACACCCTGTGACAAAAGACCTGCCTGTTATCAAAAATGCGGCAGCAATTACCCGATCAATTCGTAATTTGGTACAAACAATACCAACAGAACGCTTTTTTCAACCACTTTTAGGGTCTGATGTGCGTTCAAGTCTATTTGATTTTGTTGATTATGGTACTGCTAGCGTCATTCAAAGTCAAATTTTGACTACGATTAGCAATTTTGAACCAAGAGTTAACAATGTTAAGGTAGAAGTTGATCCTCAACCCGATACTAATACCTTTGAAGTTACAGTTTTATTCAATATCATTGGTCAAGAAATTCCAGCGCAACAATTTACATTCTTATTAGAGGCTACCAGATAAAAAGATGCCTTTTACAAAGTTTACGAACCTCGATTTTGACCAAATAAGGACCTCGATCAAAGATTATCTCCGTGCTAATTCAAATTTCACGGATTTTGACTTTGAGGGGTCTAATTTTTCTGTCTTAATCGATACGCTAGCATATAATACCTATATTAATGCGTTCAATGCGAACATGGTAGTCAACGAATCCTTCTTGGATTCGGCAACTTTGAGAGAAAATGTCGTTTCTCTCGCAAGAAACATTGGTTATGTACCTCGCTCCAGGAGCGCCGCTAAGGCAACTATAACTTTAAACGCACAAACTACTTCAACATCAGATACATTGACCTTACAGGCGGGTCTAGTGTGCGTAGGAGCGTCAGAAAACAGCAATTATATCTTCTCAATACCAGAAAATATTACTACAACGATTAATTCTGGTACTGCTTCTTTCAGTAACATCACAATTTATCAAGGAACTTACCTGAAGAAGCAATTTGTCGTTGATGGATCACTTGATCAGCGTTTTACTCTTGATAATCCTTTCATTGATACCTCAACAATTGTTGTAAGAGTCAAAGGACTCTCTGATAGTGGTGAAGGAAGAGAATATTCTCGTGTAGACAATATTTTAAACATTAATAAGACATCAGAAATCTATCTGATTCAAGAAATTCAAGATGAAAAGTATGAACTTCTGTTTGGCGACGGATATTTTGGCAAAAAACTAGAAAATGGGGCAATTATTACTGTTTCTTACATTATTACTGATGGTGAAGACGGAAATGGAGCATCTTCATTCTCATTCTCAGGAAGATTTTTAGATTCTCTATCAAATCCAGTCATTCCAACCAACGCAATTAGCGTTACAACTGTAAATTCTGCAGCAAATGGTGGTGCGATTGAGAGTATTGACTCAATCAAGTACTTTGCACCAAGAATTTACGCTTCTCAGCATAGAGCAGTTACAACTCGTGACTATGAAGCGATTGTTCAGCAGATTTATCCTAATACAGAATCAGTTTCTGTTGTTGGTGGAGAAGAATTAGACCCACCAGAGTTTGGAAATGTGATTATTAGCATCAAACCAAAGAATGGTGACTTTATTTCAGACTTTGATAAGGAATCTATCCTTACAAAACTGAAAGGATATGCACTTTCTGGTATTAATCAGAAGATTGTAGACCTCAAGGTACTTTATGTCGAAGTCAATTCGGCAATTTACTATAATAGTTCTCAGGTAACTAATGCTAACTCACTGAAAACTAAGATTACATCAATTCTGAACACATTCTCAAAATCAAACATCAATAAGTTTGGTGGAAGATTTAAGTATAGTAAGTTATGTCAGACAATCGATAATGCGGATACTGCTATTACATCCAACATTACAAGAGTTATTATTCGTAGAAATCTTAAGGCACTGATTAATCAACCAGCACAATATGAATTGTGTTTTGGAAATCAGTTCCACTCTAACAAAGATGGTTTCAATATCAAGAGTACAGGATTCACTTTAGCAGGAAGCACTGAAACATACTACTTTACAGATGTTCCTGGAACTGGCGGTACTGGTGTTATTTCTGTTGTAAAAGATATTGATGATACTGGTAAATATGAAGTTATAGTGAAGTCTGCAGGAACAGTAGATTATGTAAAGGGTGAAATAATTCTCAATACACTTAACATTTCATCAACAGTAGTTTCTAACAACATTATTGAGATTCAGGCGTTCCCAGAATCGAATGATGTTATCGGACTGAAGGATTTGTATCTTTCATTTTCTGTTGCCGATAGCACCATAAATATGGTTAAAGATACTATAACATCTGGCGAACAGATCTCTGGCGTCGGTTATAAGGTTACTTCTAGTTACTTAAACGGAGAACTTAAGAGAGGATAAAATGATACAAACGGGCTTTGAGAAGAGGGTAAAGGTTCAACAAATAATCGATAGTCAACTACCAGAATTCATACTTTCAGAAAGTCCAAAAGCATTAGATTTTCTAAAACAATATTACATATCTCAGGAATATCAGGCTGGTCCATCAGACCTGTCTGAAAATCTTGATCAATATTTGAAGTTAGATAATCTAACTACTGAAGTAATTGTTGGTGAGACTACTCTTTCTTCTGGTATTTCAGCATCTGCTGATACTGTTCAGGTAGCAACAACAAAAGGGTTCCCAGCAGAGTATGGTCTCTTCAAGATTGATGATGAGATTATTACCTATACTGGTATCACCACAAACTCTTTTACTGGTTGTATTAGAGGATTTAGTGGTATTACCACTTATAGAACGGACCTAAACTCCGAAGAACTGCAGTTTAATACCTCAACAGCAGCATCTCATGCTACTGGAAGTTCTGTACAAAACCTCAGTACACTTTTCCTCAAAGAGTTTTATAACAAACTGAAGTATTCATTTACTCCAGGTCTTGAGAATGTTGATTTTGTATCTAATCTTGATGTTAATAATTTCATAAAAGAAGCAAGAAGTCTCTACGAATCAAAGGGAACTGAGGAATCATTTAAAATTCTTTTTAAAGTTCTATATGGTAAAGAAGCTACTGTACTTGATCTCGAAAATTATTTGGTAAAACCATCTTCTGCTAATTACAGAAGAAGAGAACTCATCATTGCAGAAAGAATTTCTGGAGATCCAAACAATCTAGTTGGACAAACAATTACAAAATCTACTGATTCTGAGACTAAGGCATCAGTATCTGAAGTGGAAATTTTCACTAGATCTGGTATCAGCACTTATTATAAGATTGGTCTGTTTGTTGGATTTGATGATAGAGATTTAATCGAAGGTACATTTGAAGTACAACCACAAACAAAAGTTATCGATACAGTATCTGTAGGTTCTTCAGTTATTACTGTAGACTCTACAGTGGGGTTTGCCGCTACTGGTAGCGTTATTTCGGGAAGAAATACCATAGAATACAAATCCAAGACTGTAAACCAGTTTTTAGGGTGCACAGGTATTGGTACAGAGATTACATCCAAAACTGACCTTAGAGGCACAGAACTATTTTTTGGATACGAAAATGGAGATACCAGTAAGAAAGTAGAAATTAGAATCACAGGAGTACTGTCAAAATTTGAACCCATTGGAGATATTAAGTCTTCAGTAGAAGGGCAAAAGGTCTACACTAAGAATGTTGGAGAAAAAATACTAAATCCAGAAACAAATAAGAGTGATAAGCAAATATTTGCTAATAGTTGGATTTACAATACAAGTTCAAGATTCCAAGTAGAAAGTGTCAGTGGTTCAACTTTCCAATTGAAATCTGATCTTGATAAGTCAAGTTTAAAAGTAGGAGATACTGTAGACATTCTTCAGGGAGATCTTGAATCTGTCCTTCATAGCGGTGCCGTTGTATCCGATATTGATTCTACGAATAAGCAAGTAATTCTTGATAATCTGTCTGGATTTACTTACAATCCAACTGTACTATACACCATTAGAAGAAAATTAAATACCGGAACCAGTAGTGGATCTTCCATTGTTTATGGCGACAATACCATAACCAGTGATGTTCAGAATTTGTATACTGATAGTGAAGGGTATGCTTACGTTGCTTCAAACTCCATTCCATCATATACTATTACTGAGAACACTATCAAAGCGACTATATCATCGGCAAGTGGAAATGCTATTCAAGGATATGATACAACAACGGAGAAATATTCTATTCTATCTTTCTCTAAATCAGTTCCATTCATTACTGGTGATGAGGTTTACTACACTGCGTCTGGAACTAAGTTAGTTGGTCTTTCTGAAGGTTATTACTACGTCAAAGTATTACCTTTAAGTAACCAGATTAAATTATATGCTTCAAGATCTTTAATTATAAGTGATACTCCTGTTGAGTTTACATCTAGCAGTTCTACTGGATCACATACATTTACTCTCTCATCACAAAAGAGTGGTCAGATTTATCCACAAAGTTTACTTAAAAAATTCCCATTAACGAAGAATATTCAAAATGGTAAAAAAACTCCAACCATTCCTGGTTCAACTGGAATGTTGGTAAATGGAGTTGAAATTCTTAATTATAAATCTAATGATAAGATTTACTATGGTCCTCTAGAAAGTGTTCGTTTGTATAATGGTGGAGTTAATTATGATGTGATTTCTCCACCAGTGATGGAAATTTCTGCTCCTGGTGCTGGATATACAAGCGCTCTTGTAAGACCTGTAATTAGTGGTGATGTAAATCGTATCATAGTTGACCCGCAAAATTTTGATTTGGTTAGTGTCCAATCAGTAACCATTTCTGGTGGTAATGGAACTGGCGCTATTTTAGAACCAGTCGTAGAGACAAGATATCGTCAAATTTCTTTCGATGCTCGTTTGACTGCTGGTGGTGGTGGAATTGATGTTAATAATGATACAATTACATTTACCTCACAACATAAGTTGAGAGATGGTGATGCTGTTGTTTATAATAGAAATGGAAATAATGCTATTGGTATAGGAACTTTTGGTGGTAGCAATGCACACCAGAATCTATCTTTAAACAGTGGATCTGTTTATTATGCACAGTTGGTTAATAGTACATCTATTAAACTCTACAACTCTTACGATAACTACGCTGCTGGAATTAATACAATAGGATTTACAACTACATCACAGGGTATCCATAAGTTTAGACTTTATTCAGGTAAGAAAACACTTAAAGCTATTAAAGTTATTAATCCTGGTTCTGGATATACGAATAGAAAATTAAAAGTTAAATCTGAAAACATTTCTACTGTAGAAAATACGATTAACTTTAAAAACCATGGTTTTAAGGATGGAGAAGATGTTGTATATACATCTGATGGAACCGCTGTAACGGGTCTTTCAACTTCTGTTAGATACAAAGTAATCAAAGTATCTAATGATACCTTTAAACTGGCAAATGCTGGCGTTGGTGGTACGAATACTACAAACTACGATAAAAAGTTATCAGCAAATATTACTGGAGTAGGAACTGGGTTCCATAATTTTGCATATCCAGATATCACTGTTACAGTTAATGCTGAGTATGATGGAATATCTGGAGTCATCACTGCAACACCAGTTGTTAGAGGTAGCATTGTAGATCTTTACCTTTATGAAACTGGTACTGGTTATGGTTCAACTGTACTAAACTTCCACAAAAAACCAGATGTAAATATTAAGAATGGAAAAAATGCTGAGATAAAACCACTGATTTCTAATGGTTCAATAGTTTCTGTTCAAGTAACAAACAGCGGAACCGAATACTATTCGGCACCAGATTTGACCGTTAATGGTGAAGGCATTGGTGCTGTATTAAGACCAGTAGTTAGTGGTGGTAAAATTACCAATGTTGTAATCATTAATCCTGGCGTAGGATACAATCAAAATACTACTACCATTACAGTTACCCCTGCAGGTAGAAATGCATCTGTTGACGTGTCTGTTAGAGCACTTACATTGAACAATCACCATAGGTTTGGTGATGAAATTCTTTTGGATAATGGTGGTAAGTTAGAGTATGGTCTTGTTGGGTATACAACAAGTATTGGCGACAATACTTATGGTGATGATGGTATAAGCCATTCTCCAATTATTGGATGGGCATATGATGGAAATCCAATTTATGGTGCATATGGATATACAGATCCATCAGATATTAACTCTGGAATTAAAGTTCTAAGTAGTGGATATGTAACATCAACTATTGATATTTCTGATAGACCTTCTGGTTTCCCTGCAGGTTTCTTCACTGAAGACTATAAGTTTACATCATCTGGTGATCTTGATGAGCACAATGGAAGATATGAAAAAACACCAGAATTTCCAAATGGTGTATATGCATATCATGCAAGCATTACTAGCGATGGAAAGACTCCAACATTCCCATATTTCTTGGGAGACACTTATCGCTCAATTCCACAAACTCAAAGTTTAACTCAAGAATTTGACTTTAACAATTCCAGTTTGATTAGAAACACTTTCCCATACAAAGTCGCTGATGCATATGCAAACAATGACTTTATTTCAGAACCATATGAGACTTTATCACAGTTTGCTGTCATTGATTCTATCACAAGAGGATCTGTTGATGGTGTAATAATTAATGAGTCTGGAACTGACTATAGAGTTGGAGATATAGCATCTTTTGATAGCACTGATACCAATGGTGGTGGTCTAGAAGCATATGTAAGTAGAGTAACTGGTAAGCAAATAGTAGACATTAACACAACAATTCAGTCATATGATCCGACAGTTCTTGTTTGGGAAAATGCAAATGAAGTGTCTGTTCACGTATCACCATCACATACTTACTTAAACAAAGATAGTATTTCTATCTCTGGTCTTTCAACGTTTGTTTCTGGTCTAAACAAACTTCATACCATTGGTGTTACTTCAGAAAGCACAAGGATTGTATCTGAGGTTGCAGCAAATTCTACAGTTGGATTTGTAACCGACATTTTTGTACTCAATATTCCACCAACTGTTGCTGCTGGTACGACTGTTGCTATTGGAACAGAGAGAATGTCTGTTCTAGGCACATATCCAGATAATAAAGTTATTAGAGTTGTAAGAGGAATTGCTGGATCCGCACATACTGCGTTTACTGATATATTTGTATCAACCAACAAATTTACATTACCTGTAAAGGTTCCATATTTTGACTCTGCTATTGATGATAAAGTTTTCTTCAACTCAATTCAATCGGTTGGTATAGGAACAACTATTGGCGGATCTTCATCGAAAAGTTACTTCATTGGTAGCAGATTTTATTCAATCTCAGTTCCATTCCAAAGTATTTACTTACCCAAACACCCATTTAAAACTGGTCAACAGGTAACGTTTGAAAGATTTGCAGGAAGTCAGGGCTTTACAGTTTCAAATACTGATACTAGTGCAACCTACTCAATTCCACAAAGTGGAAACAGTGAGACATTATTTGTAATTAAGAAATCAGACGATTATATTGGTTTGTGTACACAGGTTGGTCTCACAACAAACACAAACGGTTTGTACTTTAGAAACATAACAACAAATGGTGATAGTAGTGACTACAGATACTCACTAACTACAAATAAAACCCAAGTAACTGCAAAAGCACAAAAAACAAAAGCAAGAATCTCCGTATCCACAGATCATTCATTAATCAATGGTGATGTTATTAAACTGACTTTAGATTCTGAGCAATCGGTTGGTATTGGAACTTCAACATCGGTATTTGTTAAGTACAACTCATCTCATGATAGATTGCTGATTAATCCTATTGGATTTAATTCAACTTCCGTTAATGCATCAACCAATGAAATTACATTAAACGATCATGGTTTGATTACTGGTGATAAGGTGTTCTACGATGCATCTGATCTTGTTGTATCTGGACTATCAACAGGATCTTACTATGTTTACAGAATTGATGATAATAGAATTAATCTTACCAACACATATTATGATTCAATTTCATCTCCACCATCAGTTGTAAGTTTTGCATCTACTGGTGGATCTAGTCAAGAACTTTCCAGAATAAATCCACAACTCAAAACTGTAAGAAACAATAACTTAGTTTTTGACGTTTCGGACTCCTCTCTGGATGGATACAATCTAAAACTGTTCTATGACAATAAATTTGAAAACGAACTTGTTTCGATAGGTTCTTCAACTACTTTCACTACTTCAGGTGTCGGAACTGTTGGTGTAACAACAGGAGCAACATTTACACTGAATTATCATGAGGATTTACCATCTAAGATATACTACCAACTCGAAAAAGGTGGTTTTATAAGCACATCTGATATTACCGTCAAAAATTATTCAGAAATATTATTTGTTGAGAGCAAATATAATGGAACTTACAGTATATCTGGAATAGGTTCAACAACGTTTGACATCTCACTGTCCGGAACACCAGAGTCACTATCATATAACCAAGGATCAACTAAGGTTCTTAAGTATTCAACATCTTCACCAAGAGCACTTGGTGGTGTAGATTCTATGAGAATTACCTTTGGTGGTTCAAATTATAAGAAACTTCCAGCTTTTGTTAGTATTGCATCAACAATTGGAACTAATGCTGATATTATTCCAACTTCGTCTACAATTGGAAGAATTAATCAAATATCGATTAAAGATCCAGGATTTGATTTCTCTGTAGATAAAACCTTAAATCCCGAAGTTTATATTTCACCAAATATTACGGTTGTTAATAGAAATGCTATTACTGATATTTCTATTACATCTGGTGGTTCTGGATATACCTCAGCACCAGATATAGTTATAGTAAATCCAGCAACTGGAACTGCATATGATTCTGGTCTTGTGATTGCAAATATTCAAGGAACAGCAATAACCTCTTTAGATATTATCGAATCTCCAAGAGGACTATCTGAAGTTAAGTCCAAAGTTTACACAGTAAACAACAGTAATGGAATTGGTATTAATAGTTGCTTCTCTTCTCCTGCAGGAGTTGTTACTTGCATATTATCAACACCTATCGCTGGTTTTACAACTGCTACAGTACCGTTTGCAACTGGAGACTTTGTATTTGTTGAGGGAGTATCACTAGCATCAACGACTGGAACTGGATTCAACTCTGCAGATTATGCTTACAATTTCTTTAAAGTAACAGCATACAGAAATACAAATCCAGCAGAACTGGAATTTGACATATCACCATATGCTACTAATGCTGGTGTTGCAAATACTGCATTAAATTCCTTTGCATTCTTAGTTAATAAAAATAACTATCCAGTATTTGATGCAATACAGACTCCACGTTCATTCTTAATAGGTGAAAAATTATTCATTAAGTCTGGAAGAACATATAATGAGATCGATCTTGTTATCACAGACAACCTGAATGATTCAATAAAAGTATATGGTACATATACTTTGAGTCAGGATGAGGTTATTGTTGGTCAAGATTCTGGAACTGTTGCTACAATCAAGACAATTGAAGAAAATAGAGCTATATTCAAAGTAGACTATTCACTAGAAACTGATTATGGTTGGTCTGATAATGTTGGAAAACTTAGTGAGGATTATCAAGTAATACCCGATAATGACTATTATCAAAATCTTTCATACTCAGTTAAGAGTCCTATTCAATATGAAAAATGGGTAGATCCTGTTAATAGACTTCTACATTCTACTGGTCTGAAAAACTTTGCTGATACTGGCATCACAACAGAAGGAAGAGTTTCTGTAGCAACAAGCGAATCTTCAAAAAGCACTGCACTTATTGATATTATCTCCGAGCGTAGAGTTGATACAATTAATTTCTTTGATTTTGGTATTGATATTGATGTTCTTTCTAATAAATCAAAGTTTGTAAAACTTCAGAATAAAAAACTATCTGATTATATTGAATGTAGAACTAACAGAGTTCTTACTATTGATAACTTCAATGATCAGTTCTCAAATGCGGACGATGCAAATACAACTCCATATAAGGACATTGATAGTTTCTTTTCTAATGATGGGTATAGCAGATACTTTGTACAGATTATAAACCCATTCAACAAAGACAGACAGTTTACTGAAATTGTTGTATTAAACACTCCAAATGATAACACAATTGTTGCTGAAAAAACTTCAGGTTATAATACTGAGGATAAACTCGGAGAATTAGAAACCGTTACGAATACTAATGGTACTGCAGCATTAAGGTTTATTCCAGATGATCCATATAATTCTGATTATGATATTAAATTTATTAAGACCAATTTCAATACCACTTTAGCTGGTGTTGGAACACAATCTATTGGTTTTGTTGACTTGATTAGTATTAACACAACCGTTGGTGTTGGATCTACTTCCACAGTTTATGAAAAATTAACATCAAAGGCAGAATCTGTGTTTGCTATTGTTGAACTCACAGATACTGTAACAAAGGACAAGACCGTCGTTGATATGTTTATCAATCATGATGGAACTAACACATATAAGTCAGAGTTCTATTTTGATAACAACTTTATTGGATTGTCCAATAACTTTATTGGAACCTTTACCTCCAATATTGATTCTGGTGTTCTTTCACTAAAATTTGAAAATACTGAGGCAAATAGTGTTCTAGTTAGATCTTCTATTGTTGGTTTTGGAACTACAGCAACTGGTATTGGAACTCACATTTTCAAAGCATCTGGTCAACCAGATGAATCTGTAAGAGAAGGTAGACTTGAAACAAATTATACTATTTTCTCTGGAACTGGAATTTCCACAATTTCATCATATCAGAAATCGGATGTTACTACGGTTAAGACAACTGCTAAAGTTTCTTATGGAAATACATCAGCACTACATCAAGTAGCCTTTAATCATAACAATACCAATTCATTCTTGATTCAATATCCATATCTTTCAGTTCAATCCCCAACTGGTATTGGTACTTTTGGTTCAGAAATTTCAGGAGACAATTTGAATCTGATATTCTACCCAGATTCAAATATCACGGATGATATCACTATTCAGACTTACAGTGAAATTATTCAGACTGAAAAAGATTTGGATAATATTCCCGCTAAACTTTCATACGGAACTATTAACCAAAGACTTATTACCGATCAGTTTAATTCTATTAATGGAACTAGAACAAATAAGCTCGATTTTGATTTGAAACATAATGGAACTGCAATTTTCGAGAAGCAGTTTAATCCTGGAATTTCTACAGTAGTTAATCTCTCAACTGGTGTATTCACTATTAATGAACATTTCTTCAGCACAGGAGAAAAACTAACATATACTCCAAGATCTACATTTGTTGGGGGAGCATATACATCGATGGTAATGTCCGATACCAATGTTCTTCCATCAGAAGTATATGCTATTAAACTTAATAATAACGAGTTCAAACTTGCTACCAGTAAGTCTAATGCAAATGCTGGGACAGCAGTAACGTTTAATTCTTCTGGAAGTGGTAATGGTCACACTCTTGAGATGACCAAGAAGTTGGAGAAATCTATCATCAACATTGATGGTGTTTCAAGAGCACCTTTAGCATATACACCAATCTCTCACACATTATCTAATAATGGTGGATCTATTTCTGTTGGTGCAACCTACTTTGGAATATCTGGAATTTCTTCAATTCTTCCAGGTGATGTTATGAAGATTGATGATGAGTATGTTAAGGTAGAAGCAGTTGGTATTGGAACTACAACTTTAGGACCTATTACTGGAACTGGATCATTCAATATCATCAAAACTGAAAGAGGATTTGTAGGAACGTTAGCAACAACACACACCGATGGTTCAACTATTAGAATCTATCAAGGTTCTTATAATATGACCAGAAGTAAAATTCACTTCACTGAAGCACCTAGAGGTAATACTCAAGAATTGGTTGATGAAAGCAACATTCCTTACACCAAGTCCACATTTAATGGTAGAGTATATCTAAGACAAGATTATTCTACAAACCAAATATATGATAGTATCACAAGAGAGTTTACTGGTATTGGTGCGACTTATAGATTGACTGTTGGTGGAGCGAACACAACTGGTATTGAAACTGGAAGTGGAATGTTGTTTATCAACAATATGTTCCAAACTCCTACGACCGTAAATAATACTGGTGGAAATTATACCTTTGTTGAAAATGGTGGAGTCTCCAATGTTGTGTTTAGTGGTGTTAATAATGCTACCTTTATTTCAGATTATGATGTTAATGAAAACTTGCTTCCTAGAGGTGGTTTGATTGTTTCCCTTGGTTCAACTCAAGGTCTTGGTATTGCTCCTCTAGTTGGCGCTTCAGTGACCGCGTTTGTATCTGGTGGCGTTATTCAGTCTGTTGGTCTTGGAGCAACTGATATTGTTGGTTCTGGATATCGTGGAACAGTTTCCATTGGTGTTACTGATCCTAATCACAACGGAAATGCAGCAACCATTACCGCTACTGTCGGTGCTGGTGGAACTCTTTCATTCACTGTTAGTGATGGTGGAAGTGGTTATAGTTATAATCCAGTTATTGAAATACCAGAACCAACCTATGAGAATCTGTCGGTAATCGGAGTTTCTCGTCTTGGTGTTGGTGCTACTACAGACACTGGAAGTGGTCTTCTACTTAATGTTGAGGTTGGTGCCGCTGTTACCAACGTTGGTATTGGTTCCACACTATTTGAAGTTAAGAACTTCAATATCACAAGACCTGGTTGGGGATTTAGAAGAGGTGATAAATTCAAACCAGTTGGTCTTGTAACCGCTAGGGGATTACCTTCACTTGTTAATGATTTTGAACTTGAGGTTCTTGAGGTATTTGATGATAATTTCTCTGCCTGGCAGTTTGGTGAATTTGATTTTATTGATTCAATTTCAGATTTACAAAATGGTTCTAGAACTAGATTCCCACTTTACTATAATGGACAACTCCTAAGTTTTGAAGTGGATAGTAACAACGTAGATTCTGCGTCCATAGATTTGGAAGCACTTCTATTAGTATACATTGAAGGTGTTCTACAAGAACCAAATATTCATTATAATTTTGAAGGTGGTACATCCATTTCATTTACCACCCCACCAAAAGCAGATGATAATGTTAACATTTTCTTCTACATGGGAACTCGTGATGTTGATAGCACAAACGTTAATGTAAATGAGACTTTGAAAGTTGGAGATTATATCCAACTACAAAGAACTAAAAATAGTCTTTTACAAGATCCAAGAACTATCTACAATATCAATTCCTCCGATAAAGTTGAAACCAACATTTATGGTGGTCTTGGAATTGATGAACAAGAGTATAAACCATTTAGTTGGACTAAGCAAAAAGTTGATATGACTCTTGGTGGAGAAATTGTCTACAAGTCTAGAGATTCTATTGAGAGTCAGGTTTACCCAACCGCTAAAATTATTGGCGATCTATCAACTTCAGGGACAGAAATTTTTGTCGATGATGCCCAATTCTTCAATTATGAAGAGAATGAATCATCTATTAACATTACTAGTGTAAAAGGTATCATTGTTAATACGACATCAGATCCCGTTTCTGCAGCAATAACTGCTGTCGTCTCCGCTACTGGAACTATTAGTTCCTTCACTATTACTAGTGGCGGTTCTGGATATGTTGGTTCTTCCACTGATGTTAAAATTTCTGCACCTAAGGCAGTTGGTGTTGGTGTTGGAACGACCGCTACAGCAACTGCAACCGTTTCAAACGGATCTATTACCGGAATTACCATTACTAACGCTGGTTTTGGATATACACACACTGCCCCACCACAAGTGCTAACGGTGTTACCAAACGTTTCTTATGAACTAGTAACTGATATTAGTTCTGTTGCTGGTTTTGCTGGAACTGTTACGGGAATTGGAACTACAGTTGGAACTGGAAGCAATCCACTAGCACTTAAGTTTACACTTAATGCTTCATCATTCTCTGGTCTTCAGGCTGGATATCCAATTTATGTTTTCAATACTAACATTGGTTCTGGAGTAACTTCTATTAATGGGTCAGATTCTTCCTTAGTTGGAATCGGTACAACATTCTTAGATAATGTCTATATCATCAGCGATTTCCATTCAGAAGCTACAACTGGTGTTGCTACATGTAATATTCTATCCACAACTTCAACAACTGGACTATCTACAACTGGTAGTGCAACTGATCCACGCGGTTTCTTCTCTTGGGGTAAACTTTCTGGTATTACTAGAGCATCTTCACCTATCTCTATCGGTGTAACAGGTCTTACAGTTGATTCTGGATTGTCTACATTCCCAACTATCCAAAGACGTGGTTATGGTTTAAGAGATAATGGTTCTCTGAGAAAGGATCTTGGATAGTTATAAATATAGAAAAAAGCTATCACGATGGCGGCAATTGTAACAGATCAGTTTAGAATATTAAATGCGGGAAATTTTGTAGATTCCGTCACCAATTCTTCCAACTCATATTATGTTTTTGTAGGTCTATCCAATCCAACTTCTGTTGGTTTTGGTAGAACTACAAATTGGGATACCAACACTCCCAACCCTGTTGATAACTTTGATTATCAAAGTTTTGTTGGTGATAATATGTCTTTTGGTAAGAAGGTAACTTCTGCTAATGTTAGAAGACTAGTTAGAAGAATTGATTGGACTAGAGGAACGAAATATGAAATTTATCGTCATGATTATAGTCTGACGAATTTGTCTCCCATTACAAAGTCTTCAAGACTTTATGATGCAAACTATTATGTGATGAATAGTGAGTATAAGGTTTATATTTGTATTGATAATGGTTCTTCTGGAATCAATACTTCGGGAAATGCTTCTCTTGATGAACCAACATTTACAGATCTTGAACCATCAAAAGCTGGAGTAAGTGGTGATGGTTATCTTTGGAAATACTTATATACTGTAACACCAAGTGATATCATTAAATTCGATTCTACAGAATACATTTCTTTACCTTCTGATTGGGAAACTTCGACCGATTCTCAAATATCGGCAGTAAGAAATAATGGAGACTCGGATACAAATGAAAACCAGATAAAAAAAGTTTATATTGATTTGCAAGGTTTAGGATATTCGCAAGGTTCTCATGAGTTGAATATTCTTGGTGATGGAACTGGTGGTAAAGTTATAGTTGATGTTGATGCAAATGGAAAGGTAACAAATACCGTTGTATCGTCTGGCGGTAAAGGTTACACTTATGGTATGGTCGATCTTGGATCGATTAATTCAAGTTCTTCAATTAAAGCAAAATTAATTCCTATTATTCCCCCATCTAAAGGTCATGGGTATAATATTTACAAAGAACTTGGAGCCGACAAGGTTTTAGTTTATGCACGTTTTGATGATTCTACCAGAGATTTTCCAACTGATGTTATCTTTTCCCAAATTGGTGTAGTTAAGAATCCAACCTCAATTGGATCTACTAACGTATTTACTGAAAATCAGTTCTCATCTCTTGGTGCTATTAAATTCTCATCTGTTACTGGAACAGTAACTATTGGTGATAAGATAAGTCAGTCTGTTACTGGTGGTACAGCAAAAGGTTATGTAGCTTCATATGATTCAGAGACTAAAGTTCTGAAGTATTTCCAAGACAGAAATTCTTTCCTGAATCAGACATATTTTGATTCTACAGACTATGTTGGTGTTTCTACAAACGCCAAACTTTATTCATTCGCTTCAAATGCAAATGCAGTAACAACAACTGGAGGATTTTCTGGTTCTATTGATACTGGATTTACTGGTATTAGTACAAATCCAACTGGAAACAAACTAATTTCACTTGGAACCCAGTTTACAAATGGGGTTGCTAATCCTGAGATAAATAAAGGGTCGGGAGACATTGTATATCTTGATAATCGTCCCGTAATCACCAGAAATTCTAGACAAAAAGAAGACGTTAAAATTATCCTGGAATTCTAAAAAATGCCACAGAAAACGAATCTCAATATAAACCCTTATTATGACGATTTTGATAAGGGCGATAACTTTTACAAAGTTTTATTTAAACCAGGATTTCCTGTACAGGCTAGAGAGTTAACGTCTCTACAGTCTATCTTACAGAACCAAATTGAATCATTTGGTAGTCATATTTTTAAAGAAGGATCTATGGTTATCCCTGGAGGGGTAACCTTTGATGCTAATTACAATTCTGTAAAATTAAACTCAGACCACTTTGGTATAGGAGTTAGAAATTATGCAGACAAATTGGTTGGTAAGCGTCTAAGAGGTCAAACCTCTGGAGTTGTTGCAATAGTTGATAAATGGGCAGATATTTCGGAAGTTGATGATATCACCAATCTTACACTATTTGTAAAATACTTAGATGCCAATAATGCAGGTGAGGTAGTTACATTCAGTGATGGTGAAATTCTTATCACTGAAGAAAGTTTTACATATGGTAACACAACCATTGGTTCTGGAGAATCGATTGCATCTCTAATAACGGAAAATGCAACTGCAGTTGGTACTGCAGTAGGAATATCTGATGGCGTTTACTTTATTAGAGGAACTTTTGTAGACGTATCTAAGCAAAAGATTGTTCTTGATGCTTATAGAGCAGATTCATCTTACAGAGTTGGTCTAACAATTTTAGAGGAGATTATAACTGCTAAGGATGATCCTTCTCTGTATGATAATGCGAAAGGTTATTCAAACTATGCAGCACCAGGTGCTGATAGACTAAAAATTTCACTCACATTATCTAAGAAACTGTTGGGTGATTATGATGATAAGACTTTCGTAGAACTACTTAGAGTTGAAAATGGTGAAATAAAGAAACTAGTAACCAAATCGGATTATGATATTATTGGAGATTATATTGCCCAAAGAACATATGACGAATCTGGAAACTACGCTCTGAATGAATTTGGACTAGTAGTAAGTGAATCTTTAAATAATGGTCTTTCTAATGGCGGAGTTTTTAAGAAAGAACAAAGTACAGATCAAGGAAATACACCTTCCGACAATCTTTTAGCAGTAAAAGTTTCTCCAGGAAAAGCATACGTCAAAGGGTATGATATTGATACCATTTCGACTACCATTCTGGATATAGAAAAACCTAGAGATAAGAAATCAATTGCATCATCATTAGTTCCATTTGAATTTGGAACATTAATCAGAGTTAATAATGTCCAGGGTACACCAGTACTTGGCGTTAACAATAACTCCAATATAGTTAGATTGCAAAATAGAAGAAGAGGAACATCTACCACTGCTGCTACTGGAACTGAAATTGGTCAGGCAAGAGTCTATACTTTTGGGTTGACCGATTCAGCATACTCCAACGACTCAACAGAATGGGATTTGTATTTGTTTGATATTCAGACATACACTAAGATTACTCTAAATGAGACTGTAACGACCGCAGAAGTTCCAGCTAGTTCTTATATCAGAGGAGTAAGTAGTGGAGCGTCTGGATACGTTACAACTGCCCCTGGTGGAAGCAATTTACTAACACTCATACAAACATCTGGTACGTTCATTGTTGGTGAGCAAATTCTCATCAATGAAAGTTCAGAAGTCTCTAGATCTATTAAAATAGTCCAGACTTACGGCATTCAGGATGTAAAATCAATATACCAAAATTCTGATAGTATTGATGCCGATCTTCAAGTAGACTTTATTGCAGATACATCCCTACAAAAGACATTACCTAAAAACTTTGGTATTGCCGATACGATTAGAATCACAACCGGTGGTAACGTAACCTGTCCAGGTAAAAACTTTGTAGGTATTAAAAGTGATACTATTATTAGATATCAACTACCAGGGACTTCTGAAGAAACATTCAATAGAGTAGTCAGTGTAAACTCTGATAACAGTATGACCGTTGCTGCGGTTGAAGATGTTACTGGAGTTTGTGATGGTGGTCTTCCAGGATCTACTGCAGATGTTACATTTGCACTGGGAGTTCCATCGGCGTATGATAAGGGTGGTTTATTTGCTCCATTAGAAGAACAAAATGTTTCTTCAGTGAATCTTGCAGGTTCAAACTTACTAGTATCGAGTCAGATTAAAACTCAAAGTACTAGTTCCACAGGTTCTCTGACAATTAACGTTTCTTCCACTGGAATTAGTAGTGCATTTTTTGAGACTTTTGATTCCGAAAGATATAGTGTTTTCTATTCAGATGGAACTGTTGAGGATCTAACATCCGATCAGGTTACTTTAGGATCTAACGGTCAGACGATTACATTTGAAGGTCTAACCGCTTCTCAATCCAGCAACGTTACAGTTAATACAACTGTTAAGAAGAACTCTATCACAAGTAAGACAAAAACATTTACAAGAAGTGAAAAGGTAAACATTACTAATAGCAATTCTGGTGTTTCTACTGCTATTAATGGATTAACAAAATCTGATTATTATGGAACTAGAGTTGAAGATAAAGAAATTTGCCTCAACTTCCCAGATGTTGTAGAAGTTTTAGCAGTTTATGAGTCTTTTGGATCATCAACACCAACACTTGATTCTATTGAGTTACCTTCCGGTCTTTCCTTAGATACAAATTCAATTCTTGGAGAAAGAGTAGTTGGTTCTACCAGTGGTGCTATAGCACAAGTTGTTACTAGATCCTCTGCTACAAAGGTAGAGATTGTTTATCTAAACGCCAGTAAATTTGTTATTGGTGAAGTTGCTACTTTTGAAGACTCATCTATAATATCAACTATTCAAGCAGTAAATTCTGGAAACTACCAGGATATTACGAATAAATTTACTTTAGATAAAGGTGTTAAAGATCAATATTATGATTACTCCAAACTTGTTAGAGTAAATGGTAATTATATTCCATCACACAAATTACTAGTAATCTTTAATCACTATACAATTCCATCTAATGATTCCGGTAATCTATACACAGTAAATTCATATACTGCTGATAGATACAAGACTGATATTCCGCTGACTTCTAGTGGATTAAGATCGTCAGACACTCTCGACTTTAGACCAAGAGTAGCACAGTTTACTTCCACATCATCTTCGCCATTTGATTTTGCAAGTAGAACATTTGCAACCACTGGAACTAATCCAACTTTAGTAGTTACTCCAGGTGAAAGTTCTCTTATTGGGTATGATTTTTATCTACCAAGAATTGATAAAGTTGTACTCAACAAAGAAGGTGCATTTAGTGTAATTAAAGGTTCTTCTGCAGTAAATCCAAAAGTACCATCTCATGGTGAAGATGCTATGGAAATCGGTACATTGTACCTTCCAGCATATGTCTACAACACAAGAGACATAGAAATTACTCTTGTGGATAATAGAAGATATACTATGAGAGATATTGGAAAGATTGAGGATAGAGTTGAGAATCTTGAGACTGTAACCTCACTTTCACTGCTGGAACTTAGCACTCAGACTTTACAAGTTAGAGATGTTGATGGTCTAGATCGTTATAAGTCTGGGTTCTTTGTTGATGACTTTAAAGACATTGATAGATTGGATGCGACAGAATCTTCAGTAAATATTGATACACTATCTAGTACTCTGATTAGCCCATTAGATTTCTATTCTCTAACTCCACAACTTTCACTGGACCCATCAATAGATGTTGATACTGCAGATTTTAGTCAAAATTTAAGTCTTCTTGATAGCAATGTTCAAAAAACTGGTAATCTAGTTACTCTAAAATATACTGAAAAATCTTGGATTGAGCAGCCATTAGCAACTAGAGTTGAAAATGTAAATCCATTTAATATGATTTCTTTTAATGGAAGCGTAACTCTGAATCCATCATCTGATAGTTGGGTAAGAACAGTTGTTGTTCAGGGTGAAAGAACCGTTAGAGTGGAAAGTCTAGGATTGGTAAGAGGTGATAGTACAGTAACCTATACCCTCTCATCTACAACTGCTGATCCGCTTATTCGCTCAAGAAACGTAATGTTTACTGCTATTAATTTAAGACCTCTAGCAAGACACTACGCTTTCTTTGATAGCACAAGTGGTATTGATTTTGTTCCAAAACTCATTGAGATTTCAATGACCAATGGAGCATTTAGAATTGGTGAAACTATAAGAGGATATATTGGTGATGCAAATGTATTCACATGCAGAGTAGCTCCACCAAACCATAAAACTGGACCATACAATAATCCTTCAACTACTTATTCATTAAATCCATATGATAAGTCAGTTACTCTTCCACAAGCATACTCAGCATCTTCAACTGTTCTGAACGTAGACATTCAAGGACTTCAGGAACAAGTTCTTGGAAAATATAGTGGATATGTTTCTAAAGGTATGGTTATACTAGGTGAGACAAGCAAAGCTCAAGCAACAGTTACTGATGTTAGACTTTTTGCCGATACTTTTGGTGATATTATTGGATCTATATTCTTCCAAGATCCATATGCACGTCCAACACCTCTACTGACATTTGAAAGTGGAACTAAGACTCTAAGACTTACCTCAAGTTCCACTAATGAAACTCCACTTCCAGGAAGTTTGCTTATCAGTAGTGGAGAAGGTACATACACGACAAGTGGTACAATTAATACACTCACCAGAACTGTTGAGGTTCTTTATTATGATCCTCTGGCGCAATCCTTTACAGTCGATGAAACTGGTGCATTCTTGACCAGCGTTGATGTATTTTTTGCAAATAAGGATGATAATGAAAAGTTATTGGTTGAACTAAGAACTGTTGAGTTGGGAACCCCAACACTCCGTCTTGTAAATGAATATGCTCAGGTCACATTAGATCCTTCTCAGATTAAAACATCCAAAGATGCTTCCGTAGCAACTAAAATTACTTTCCCATCACCAATTTATCTGGAACCAGGCACTGAGTATGCTTTAGTTCTACTCTCACCATTCTCAGATCTTTATGAGGTATGGATTGCTAGAATGGGTGAAAGAACAGTTAATACTACAAATCTACCAGATGCCGAAAGTGTAATTGCTACTAAGCAATATACTGGAGGAAGTTTGTTCAAGTCTCAAAATGGTTCCATTTGGACTACAGACCAATTTGAAGATATGATGTTTAAGTTGTATAAAGCAAACTTCACTACAACATCTGGTGTTGCATACTTCTACAACCCTTCTCTAGGAACTGTAGATAACAATGTAGCGAAGTTGGGTGAAAATCCTGTTAAGACTTTACCAAGAAAGTTGAAGGTTGGCATTACAACAACTACCGCAATGGATTCTATTCTTACTGTTGGTAGAAAGGTATCTGATAGCACTTCAGCATCCGCTGTTAATGGATATATTGAGAAGGTTGGCGGAAAACTCAATACAGTATCTGTAAACAGAGTTGGTGCTGGATACAGTGATGGAACATTCACTGATGTTCCACTTTATTCAATAACTGGAAATGGTAGTGGTGCTACTGCATCAATCACATTTGCTAGTGGTCTAGTATCTGGAACTCCTACAATAACAATTCCAGGAAATGGATATGTTGTTGGTGATATTCTGGGAATTACTACTTCAAGCGTTACTAAGGGTAAAAATGCTCAAATTTCTGTTGCAACTCTAAACGGAAAAGATACATTATATCTAACCAATGTTCAGGGTGAAGAATTTACTGCCGAACAGGATTTGGTTTATTACAGCACAACAAATACTGCTGTATCGTGTGCTAATACTGATATTCTTTCATCTTCGGTCATCAGTAATCTGTATGATGGAAGGGTTCTGGAAGTAACTCAAAGTAATCATGGAATGCACGCAGACAACAATATAGTTGTCCTAGCAAATCTTCAACCAAATACAATTCCAACAACTCTTAATGCAAATTTGGGTATTAATGATACCACAATTTCTGTTGCTAACACTTCGCTGTTTGCAAACTTTGAAGGAATTACAACTTCTAGAGGATACCTAAAGGTAAATAATGAAATCATCTACTACAATTCAATCATTGCTGGTAGTGCAGGTGCTGGAACACTTGGAATTGGAACTAGAGGTGTTGATAACACTACCATAAGACAGCACTCTATTAACGATTCGGTTTATACTTATGAACTGAATGGTATTTCCTTAACTAGAATCAATACACAACACAATCTACCATCAGACACTGCTCTAAAATCTAAGAGAGATTTTGATACTTATCATTTACAAATTAGTAGAGGATCTAGAACTTCTGGAGATGGGCAGGTAAGTTTCAAAGATGAAAATTCTCTTGGTGGAGTTAATGCGGCAGCATCAATGAATGTTCAGTTCAATACTATTGAACCACTGTTTGACCTATTGAATCCTGGAGAAACTACAAGTATCAGTTCACAAATCAGAACTGTTTCTGCAACAAGTGCTGGTGGATCTGAAGTTTCATTTATTGATCAGGGTTATGAGTCAGTTGAACTGAATAATAATAACGAACTGACTACAACAAGACTCGTTGCTTCTCAAGTCAACGAGACAAATAGACTTACAAGTCTACCAAAGAATAGGTCCTTTACAATTGGACTTACTATGAATTCTTCTGATCCAAATCTATCTCCAGCAATAAATGCTTCTAATGCAACGATTGTCTACGGCAGAAATAGACTTAATAGTCCAATAAGTGATTATGCATTTGATGGTAGAGTTAATCTATCACAAGAAGATCCTCACACCGCTGTTTATGTTACAAATAGAGTTGATTTAGAACAACCAGCAACCTCGCTTAAGGTTCTAGTTTCTTCTTACAGACACTCTTCTGCAGACTTTAGAGTTCTCTATCAATTATTCAGAGCAGACTCTAACCAAGTTGAACAAGCATATGAATTGTTCCCAGGATATGATAACCTCACCGATACCAATGGTGATGGATATGGTGACTCAGTTGTTGATTCCACATTGAATAATGGAAGACCAGACGCATTTGTTCGCTCAAGTAATGAAGGTGAATTTTTAGAATATCAGTTCAGTTCTGATGAACTTGAACAGTTCATTGGTTTTAAAATTAAGATTGTTATGAGTGGAACTAATGAAGCAAGAGCACCAAGATTTAAAGATTTGAGAGTTATTGCTTTAGCATAATATGGAAAGAGTTGAAGGGCATAAGCATCTGTATCGAAATGATTCAGGTGCTATTGTAAATACCAATACTGCAGATTATTTGCAGTATGTTAAGATGAGAGCAGACAAAAAACGTCAAAGAGAAGAAATTGATCAGATAAAAGAAGATATTAGTGAAATTAAAACCCTACTTATGGAGATCATCAATGGACCCAGACAAAATTGAACTAGAAACAATGAGCAAAATGTTTGAGTATGAAAAATGTTCTCGCCTAATTGACGATTTAGATATTGATGAACTAAAAAACTTTGCTAAGTCTTACTTTAAATTATATCTCAAGCAACAAGAAGTGATCAAGAATTTTGCTATCTCTGGTTTAGCATAAATACTTCTAAAGACCACTTAGAAATGTCTGTCTACGTTAGTAATATTGCAATTAATGGCGGAACTGACTTCAATCAAGTATTCACTCTAGAAAATTCCGCCACAAATTCCGCCTTAAATTTGACTGGATACGGCGTTAATGCTCAGATGAGAAAGCACGCCAGTGCTACGGGTGTTACGACATTTACTGCAGCAATAACTAATGCTTCCTTAGGGCAAATTAGAATTGGTTTGTCAACAACACAAACAGCAAGTCTTAAAGAAGGTAGATACGTTTATGATGTTGTAATTACAGATACTGCCTCAACAATGACAAGAGTTGTTGAGGGAATGGTACTAGTAAGCAAAGGAGTTACTCGCTAATGGCAAACATTAGAGTTAGGGTAGGGCAACAAGATGGTATTAAAATTGTTGCCTCAAATAAATCTGTAGCATCCACAAAAATAGAAAATGCTCCAGATGTAAACACTGGTGCTAGGACAACAAACACATTTTTAATGTTTAATGGAACTGAATATGTACATGTGCCAGCATCCCAGATATTAGATCTTGGTGATGGTACTTCTGATGGAGAACTCGACTACGGGTCATTCTAAACTTTTTCTGAGATAAATACATAAAAAGGTAAATTAAAAGATGGCTGCTCCTGTTCTACAGTTTAAAAGGGGTGTTTTAGCTAATCTCCCAGCATTAAGGGCAGGTGAACCCGGTTTTACAACAGACAAATATGATTTATACGTTG